>ENA-ORPF01000473-ORPF01000473.1-human-gut-metagenome-genome-assembly--contig:-NODE-473-length-41248-cov-10.428398_pt1 | contig 41248 bp, 23 predicted proteins | sample MGYA00242140_ERZ509070 | MGnify/ENA primary metagenome ERZ509070 (study PRJEB26280, sample SAMEA2338713) | human gut metagenome | biome: human gut; feature: human-associated habitat; material: faeces... | reverse complement strand
CCAGTCGGCCATTGGCGGACAATCCGGCAGTGCCGCCGCCGACAGCAGTTTTGTCGATGACTATGTTGCACAATATGAAGCCGGAATCAATTCTGACGCAAAGATTTATGAACAGATGCCGGCTGCAGATTCTGAAGCCGTGTCTGAAATGCTTCCTGCCGCCGGCGATGTTGCCGCTGAACCGGCAGATGAAGCCGAAACAGCTCTTGCGCCTGCTGCCGGAGACATGTCGGCTGTGGTTGCCCCGGAAGATATGCCGGCGCAGCAGCCTGTTGCCGCGGTTACCGGCGCAGCTCAGACGGTCACCGGCGGAAAACAACTCAATCGCCGTCCGTTCGGCCGCAAAGATATGACAGCCGGAACTGCCGCTGTCCAATCGTCGGCCGTTTCAACCGTAACCGGCACCCTTCAGACAGCCCCGGCCGCAGTTTCCGCAACAGCAACCGGTCAGGCCGCAGCTCCGGCAACATCGGCAGTAACGCCGTCAGCCGCTGTTGAAGCCGCTCCTGCCGCGGTTAAAACCCAACCGGCCAGACGCAGTTTCCGCCAGCGCGCAACGATAAAAAAAGACAATCAGGCTTCGCTCTTTGAGCTGAAACAATCCGTCAATCTGGCTGCCGGCAGTTATTCCGAAACCCTGATGTTCGGTGCGGAAGACAGCGGTGAAAGCATTCCCGACGGTGTAATTCATAACGGCGAATATGAAGAGACGATTATTCCAGACACGATTGTTGACTATTGCAACATCGGGGTTGATCAGCTGCAGGATACTTCGGTTATGCAGAACTGCCTGAAACAGTTGATTACCCACCAGTCTGACAGTGACAATCAGGTTGCGGAGGAAGGCAAAGCGCTATTCACCAAAGCTACGGCGGAAATTGCCATAGCAACGGTAGCCGAAAGCATGCAGCAAAAGGTTATTGCCGCCAAATATCAGGAACAGGTACAGGACAAACGGGAAGAAACATTGGCCAGCGCTTCGACGTCGCGTGATGATTCCGGCGGCTTGGCCATGACCAACAGCGGCGAGCAAACGCTGCTTAACGCCTTAAGCGCAATGGCTGCGGCTCAGTTAAGCATTGACGCGTTCAATCAGGTCGGCGGTTTCACCAAGGAAGACCTCGGTGAAACAGAGGGAGAAGATGAATGATAAAGCGTTTCGTCACATATTGGGCTTTGCCGCTGGCGATATTGGGCTTTTCCTCTGTCGCCCGGGCGGACATTGAGGCTCCGCAGACAGTTATCGGTACTGTTAAAACCGGTATTAAGGAGGCCGAAAGCATTCAGCATGACCTGAATGAAATTCAGGCGGATCTGCGTTCTGCGGCCGAAGGCGTTGCCGGGCCGATAAAAGATGCCGCCAAAACGGTAAATGACGTTAAAAACGAAGCTCAAAGCAATATTCAGGCCGTTAAGGACAAAGCAGATGCCGCCAAAAATATTGCCAGCGACCCCGAAGGCGCTTTAAATACGATGGGCGGCAAGCTGCCCGGTTTTATGACCACGGTTGATACCAATGATTCCGGAGAACTTCGGGATGCGGTCAAAACCAACTATTTTGCCCAGCGGCCGAAGAGTTCTGTTTCTGCCGACGGACAGGCCGAAGCGGTCAATTCCGTTGAAGTGACCAAGGAACAGGACGAAAAAATGGCGGCCGTTCAGCGTGAAAACTTTGCCAACCTTTATGCGCAGGCTTTTACAATCCGCACCAATCTTGCCAAAGAAAAGTCGGAAGACAAAGAGCATAAGGACAGTCGGGAAATTCTCCAAAATACTAAGGAAATCGCGCTCAGAATGGAAGAACGTTGGCGCCGGATCATGATTATTAACGCTGCCCTGTTTGAGTTCAAAACCACGCAAAGCAGCCGCCAGTTCTCTTTTGTGCCGGAGGAGGATGAAGATGAATAAGCTCGGACACATACTGCCTTTGGCTTTGTTTTTTGCCGTTGTGGGAGGGGAGGCTTCTGCCACCATTAAATTTGACATCAGCCACACCGCCAATAAAGCGCAGGAAACCGTCAGTGAATGGGCCAAGCAGGCACAGACGGCATTTGAAGAATCTACTACCATTCAGACCATGATCGCCTATGGCAAAGGCGTGGCCGAAATGGCCAAATGGGTTAAAGAACAAAAGGCGCTGGTTGACCAGACCATCAGCGACACTGTCGGAGCCGTCAATTCCGTTAAAGATACGGCAACTTCAACCGTCTCTGACATTCAGGGCGAAGTAACCGGAACCGTCGGCGATGTAACGGGAGCTGCTGGCGAAAGCGTTGCCGGTGTGGCCGGAGGTGCTGCCGGGGCGGTCTCTGCGGCGGCATCCAAAACCCAGTCGGCGCAAGAGCTTTTGCAGCTGAAAAATGAGCGTTCGTCGCTTGAATCCGAATATGAAGCCGCCGCCGCGGCCCGCAAAACCGAATTTGAGGGGCAGATAAAATCTTATCAGGACAACAATGCGGCCTATCAGCAGATGATTGCCGAGGATCCTTCCCGTAAAGAAGAACTGGAAACCAAAATTATCTCTAATAATGAGACTATTCGCTTTCTGCAGGAACAGTTTGATAAACGCGAAGCGGAAGAAAAGGCCAAAAGCGATGCTTTGATTGCCGAAGTTGACGCCAAAATCCAAAATCTCCGCGATGTTGCCGCGGCTGACAGCATGGGGCTGGCAACCGAAGCGGCCGGAGCTTTCAAATCTTTGTTCGGCAACAAGCAGTCTGCCGCCGAACTGAATAAAACGATTGCCAATAACTTTATTCCCGAAAACGAGGACATTACTTCCGCCAGTATCAAAAAGGTAAGAAAATACCGTAACAAAACCGCGGTAAACGATGTGCTGACCGCCTATGCAACGGCGTTGCAGGTCAGAATTAACCGTTACGAAAAAAATGAAGATGCGCAGGAGACGGCAGACAGCGCAACCATGATGGACGGCGCCACGGCCGCAATTGCCATGGACACCCAGCTTAAAGTCAAAAATATGGAAACTTTGCTGGTCTATACCCAGATGCTGATTGCAGATATGAAAATGCGCAGCGCGATGGATTTGGCTAAACTGACGGTTTATAAACTGCGAGATCCGAGCAAAGACGTTACCCAGTTTAATCTGGACGATTATAAATATAAAAAGCCGAGCAAAATAAATAAAGAAAACATTCTGAATTTGGCCAAAGAAGCCGGTTCAGCCGCTAAGGATCTTAACAGCAGCGGTGTGACGGGGCTGTTAAAGTAGGAGGAAACAATGATTAAATTGACTAAAATTGCGGCGCTTTCTTCCTCTCTGGTTATATTTTCCGGCTTGACGGCTCATGCATTCCTGCTCCCGCCGGGACCGGTAACGCCGACGGTCGATGCTCCGACGGATGTTACTTTCAGTCTTGAAAATGTCGGAGCGACGGCTCAGATGTATGCCGCTCAGGCTCAGACTTATGCCAATAATATGACCAAAGCCGCCAAGTCGGCCAAAAAGAAATATATGGACAAGTTTACCGGCTTTATGGGCGGACTGTTCAAGAAAAAGGAAAAGCAGGCTATTCCTGGCTCCAAGACGATTCAGGAATCCAAAATCGCCGATATTTATGATGCTGAATCGGTGAAAAAGGCTTTATATACGCTGTTCCTGGCTTATCCGGTCGATTGCGAAAAAGATGCCGACAGCTTTGCCGCCTGTGTGGCTTATAAGGAAAAAGCCGAAGAATTTTATCAGGATACTGTTATTGAAATTTATACTTCGGTGCGTCTGCTTGAGCAGGAAATGCCTAATTTGGCGGTTCAGGTTGAATCGCTGAGCGCTACGTTCAGCGGTGGCGGCGGTGACGGTGCCGAAAGCGGCGATGACGAGAACGGCGCCCGCAAAAACGCCTTTAATGCTTACGAAACCATGGACAGCATTCTTAAAATTACGCAGGAAGTAACGGCGATGAAAGCCCAGTATGAAGCGGCGCTGATGCTTCGTGAACAGGTAAAACCTGCGCCCTATGTCTCCAAAAAGGAGCGTAAAGCTAAAGAAAAAGCAGCCAAAGAGGCCGCTAAAACCTCGTCTTTGTGGCGTGATGAACCGATAAAAACGGCTTCTCTCGGCGTAGTCTCAACCAGTGAAACGCTGGCTTTCGGCCAATTGGGAATGATAACGCAGGCTGATTTCAAATTAAAAACCGAAAATGAAGCGGCGGCAGCCGATGTTGAAGAGGAGGATGATGACGAAGAATATGTTTATGATCCTTCCTTATACGGCACTGTCAGTTTTGAAGATGCTTCCGAACCGCTGATTGCCTCGCCTTTTGCCGGGAATGAGGAAAAAGTTCTTGAACTTGATAAAATTGCCCCGCTTTACGAAAAAGCGCAGGATGCACTGGACGTTCATAATCTGCTTCAGGCACTCGACAGCTATCGCGGAATATTTGAAAACTATGAGCAATATAAACAGCTGCATCAGAAGGCTCTGGATGCCGTTGCCGCTGCCGACCAATGTTCAATTCAATACCTGAAACGCTATTATCCCGACCCTGAACAGGTTTGGAAAGGCAGCATTGCCGATGCGGCGATAAATGACTATGATGCCCGCCGGGGAATTTCCGGCTGGGCCGTTAAGGCTTTTGAAGTTGCCAAGTCGGAGGAATCGCTGCCGATTGACACCGACGAACTGGGAACAATTGATATTAACTCCGATATTGATATTGACGATGTCAACAGCATGGAAACCATTAAAGCCGATCTGGAAAAGCAGGATATGGCCAGTTTGGCAAATCCGGAACAGACGGCTGCCGCTGAAAAGGCTACCCGTGAATCGCAGATGATTTCCTTTAACATCGGTGCCGAAGCGGCGCAGCTTTTGGCGCAGGATCAATATGAAGCATCGCCGCAATGGGGAATGCCGAACACGAAGTTTCCCGTCTGGAATGACCAGATTAATTTCTATACTCAGTATCTTGACGGCAAGTATGAGAATGTCAAAGATTATCTGCATCAGCTTGACGTCAGCAGCGTTATCGTCGATATTGCCTATCCTTTAAACGATTTGCTGGTTGATGATGAAGAAGAGCGTGCCAATAACCGCGCCGGACTTGATAAACTGGCCGGAATGTTAAAGAGTGAAGAACAAAGTTCGGATCCGGCTTCGGTAATGAAAGATCTGGAAAGCAGCCGCGATAAATTGCTGCAACAGGCGCAGCAAAGCAAAGCCGCTAAGATGCAGCCGCTGGAAAGCCGCCGGAAAACGCTGGAAACGCAAATGGAACGGGCCTCGACGTTGCTGTCCGACTACAGTGAACAGCTGAACAGTGCCCGACAGAATAAACTGACTGCCGATACCGGTGTCGAAGTCAAGGAAAGTTTGATTGTCGATTTGGAAGAACGCCGCGGCGATGATGAAGACAATATGCTGCGCAAAACCGATATTGACTATAATGAAGAAACTTACGAGGTTTCGCCGGAAAAAACGGAAAAGGTCTATTCCGTTAAAAGAAATGCGACAACGGAGAAAAAAGCCCTGTTTGATACCGATAAAGCCGTTGCCGACTATCAAGACGAAATAAAACAACTGAAATACCGGGCGGAACAGCAAAGCGCCGCCGAAGCGGAAGCCGCTTCCCGCCAGAAGCTGATGCCGGTTGAAACCAACAGCAATAACGACGGCTCAGTCAGCCTCTATCCTGAAAACGGCGCCGCCGCACTGCCGACGGTAGGCACCGGCAGCGGACAGAAAAAAACGCTTTTCCGTCGTCCGTTCAGTGATAATTCGGCTTACCAGCCCGTCAAATACAGTTTATCGCAGACGCTGTATTTTGGTGCCCAGTATCCTAATTCGGGGCGCCGTCAGGCCTTCACCGTTAACGCAAACGCTTCTGAGCCGATAGATTTTCAGGCTGAAAAAGCCAAGCTTGACCGCAAATTGGATGAACAAACCTCGCAAATGACCGAAACAACGACCTATGAAGAAGAAACCGTTGTTGAAGAAAAGACAACCGAAGCTGAAACCGGAACCTATACCACGGGAGAAATATCGGAAACCATGGAGGTTAATGCGGAAGATACCGAAGATATGGCTCTGGCAAAGGTACAGCGTGCTGAAAATGAAGAAAAAGCCGCCGCCAGCGAAAAAACCGCAGCTTCGCTTAAAACCCAGGTTGAGCAGAAGCAAAAAGAAATTGAGCGGTTAAATCAGCAGTTGGAAACGGTAAAATCCGAGATGGATGCGGTTGAAAACAGTTATATTGCGCAGGTTCAGCAGATTGAGCAGGCCTACAACCAGAAAGTGACGGAAGCCAAAAAGTATGTTGAGAGCAAGCGCAAAGCACGTAAAACCTTGGATTTGATCAGTTATTACAAGGAAAAAATCGGCTTGCCGGTAGCCGGAGTCAACGGATTAATTCCGCCGTTCAGTCTGTTGAATATTTTACGAACCGCAACCGGGCTGACCGATGATACCAAAAATTATGCCGACCAGTTGATTGACGATGCCAAAAAGTCAATGCTTAATCTCGGCGACGCTGTTTATGTCGGCCGTGCCGGCGATAAGATTGCCGAAATTCATAACGGCCTGATGGATAAGCTGCAGGCGCTTCCGGTGGACGGCCTGAGCGAGTTCTCTTCTGCCGTCGGCGCCTATGCCAAAACGGATGCCGTTATCAAACCATTGACTTCCATGTTCCAGAAAGTGTTGGTTGAGCAGGCGTGTGCCAATGACAACTGCCGCAAAGTTGATGAAGAATATTTTGTCGGTTCTTACGCCAAAGACCGTGACTTTATGATTCCCAAAAACGCGCCGCAGGAATATCTGCCGCCGCTGCGGGAAATGGTTCATTTCGATGATGTCGATTATGAAAATGTCAGCAAAACGGCTGACGGCGGCATTACCCGTGAAGGTTTCCTCAACAGCGGGGCCAAAATGCCCGAAATCTGGAAACGCATCTTGAACGGCAAAGCCTTTGTCGATAAAGATGTTGATTTGAAGGTTTTGCTTTCCGAAGGCGGTGAGGCCGCAACCTTTATGCGCGGCGGCCGTTATCCCTGCAGATTGGATGACCAGATTGTCGATATCGATAACGCCGACGGACAGTTTAAAATTTATACCAGCAAGGCTCTGCCGAGTAAGGCAACGGCCGAACAGAAGGCTTACCGCCCGTCCGCCATGTCGTTGATGCCGGTTTGCAATGAAATTACCCTGAAAGGGACGCCGGGTTTGTTGGGCAAGTTTTATGTAACGGTAGAAGACAAAGTTGAAGAAGTAACCGCGCAGGGCAAAGTCGCAACATTTCAGGATTTTGCCGGCGGAGCGGCGCACAGTGAGTTGGGAACGCTGTTAAAGGCGGCTGACAACGGCGTTTTCTTTAACGATGCGCCTGCCGCCGTCTTTAACCGTTTGAGCAAAATGGCGGAAGAAGCCAGCCAGGATAATTCGTCCTATACCAAAAATATGCAGGACGAAGTCTATAAAAAAGCCATGCTTGATCATAACCAGTTTGGCAATTTCCTGACTTTTGCCGAGCAGGAAATCAGTTATCGCCAGGCCTTGGAAGAATTGAAACTGAGTGTGGACGAAGCCAAAGAAACGTTGTTCGAACAATTTGAAAAAATCGGCTTTACACCGTCGGCCGACTATAATCTGGCCCGCCAGGCCGATTATGATTTGACCAAAGATACGCTGAACCGGCGCAAAAATACGCTGGTCAACGAGGGTGTAGAAGAAATGGAGGCCGTTAATGTCTCTGATAACGAGATTGTTGAAGAACGCCTGGATAAAATTAAGAATATCTTTACCGCTTTACGCAAAGATAAAGAAGCCTACATCTCTTTGAGCGATGTAACGGACAGCGGCGCCGAACTGGATGAACGGATTAAAACCGAAGAAGCCAATCATAAGGTGACCGCCGAATATAAGAAACGGGCCGATGAAGAATTTGAAAAACAGCTTAAATCTTATCCGATACCGTTCTGTGCGGCGTATTGAGATTAAGCGACGGGGAAACTGATGAGCGATTTGAACAATATGTTGGAAGGGACCAAAATTCTGTCTTTGACGGATGCAAATGGTCGGGCGCATGAGTTCATCAGTGAAACCGAACAGGAAAAAGCGGGATTTAAGCTCAAATATTACATGTGGCTGTCGCGCCTGTTTATTCTTTTCGCCATTGTTTCGCTGCTGGTTTTTATGAGTACGTCGCTGGCAATTTTCAAACTGGCGCCGCAGGTGACGGTCGAACCGTTTCTGATTATCAATCAGGATACTTCTGACGGAATTGTCCGCGCTGAAGCGATAACCAACCGTATGGCCTCCAAAAACCAGTTGATGGAAACATTTGTTCAGCAGTATGTCATCCTGCGCAACACCATCATTAATGATGAACGTGAAATGCAGACCCGCTGGTATCCCGGCGGAATGTTAAGCTTTCTTTCATCTCCCCGGGTGTATAATGAATTTACTCAGTATCGGGAATCAATCTGGGGGCAGATTCGCCACGACGGCGTGGTCAGGGAGGTGGAAATTATTTCCATCGGAAAGCTTGGCGGGGAGCGCAGCCCGGTTTGGAAGGTTGACTTTAAAACTTATGAGCTGTCTCAAAATGCCGTGGACCAAAAGACCAAAGCGCGAATTTTGAGCGTGCGCTATTGGACCGCATCGGTTACCGCTTTCTTTATCCCCGGCCGTGAATTTGTCGGCTTGCGCTTAATCAATCCGATCGGTTTTACCGTCGTCCGTTATTCGCAGGCTGAAGTCGAAATTCTCTAGACTGTTGATAAGTTGGGGATTTCCTCAAGACGATATTAGACTTTTAATTTAAAAGAGTATAATTTCGTAATATCTATACGAGTACTCACGAAACATAGATTAAAAGGATAAGACATGTCTAAGAAAATTATCGTGCTCTTCCTGCTGTTGCTGCTCTCGGCCTGCGGTGTTTTCGGCTCTTACTATGAAGCCGAGCCTGTCGGCGTCGGCAAAGGCGTGGACGAGCTTAAGCTTTCTCCTTGCGCCTGCATGCAGATTGAATTGCCCAAAACGCTTCCCGACTGGTTTGTTGAAACAATTTAGGGACTGATGAAATGGACAATCGTTTAGGCGGAAACAATACTCAGCAGCGTTTAATCGGCGGCCAAACCGCTCCCCAGTCCGCACCGCGGCGTGAGAGCGGTGACGTTTTTGTTGCCAATGTCGGTGAAAAACGTTATCTGTGGACGGCCCGTGCTTTTGCGATTATTACCGCAATCAGCTTGTGCTGCAATGTCGTTTTGCTGCTGGCGATTGCCCAGGTTATGCCGCTTTTCCGTATTGAGCCGTTTCTCCTTACGTTTCAGTCTAAGTCCGAACAGGTTTACAACATTATGCCGGTGCGCGGCAATCTGACCGACGAAAAGGCGATTACCGAAGTTTTTGTGCGCGAATATGTGCTCCAGCGCAGTTCCTTTGATCGTGATATTCCGGAAATGGAAGCCCGCTGGATGCCCGGCGGCCCCATTCAGGAGATGTCGTCTCCCGCGGTTTATCAGGAATTTCTGAATAAAACCGCCAAGCGGGCGATTGATTTAATTCGGAGCCGGAGCCTGCAGCGAAATGTCCGTATTCTCACGGTTAACGAGTTGGGGCAGGGACTTTGGCAGGTGGAATATGAAACTCAGGATATGTATCCTGATTCCACGGCGCCGGAAATCAATTACTGGACGGCTTCGCTCCGTGTCAGCTATCGCCGCAAAAGCGTTAAATACGGCGAGCGTCTGAATAATCCCGTCGGTTTCACGGTTGACCGCTATTCGTTGACGTTTAATAAAGTTAAGTAGGTTTATAAGGTATATAAAAATGATTTTGAGAGTTGGCAAATTATTCTTTATCGGCGCTTTGGCGGTTCTGTTCAGCCGCGCGGCTTATTCTCAGGCGACAATGGGCAGCCTTGATCAGAATGCCGACCAGAGCCAGGGGCAGTATATGCCGATGAACCTGGGCTATGCCGGTTTTAACTCTCTGGGAATGACGCAGGCCGCCTGGCTTGATCCTCTGCAAAATCTGGGTGAAGGTCAAAGCAAGCCGGCTTATTCCAAATATTACTGGTCGCCCGATCTGATTTTGCCGATACGTCTCCGCGAAGGGATGATTACCCTGCTTAATTTTCCGCAGTGGGAACTGATTGAAGATATGTATATCGGTGACAACGCTACTTTTGACGGGCAGATTTCCGGCCCGAACACCATTTTGCTCTATCCGCGCAAAGGGGCTAACGTTGGCGTCGATACCAACATTATTATCTTTGGCCGCTCCGGCAACAAATATGTCTTTTATGTCAGAAGTGAAGGTGTTAATACCGAGCGCCTGACCAACTCGATTATTGATATTGATGTCATTGACGGTCCGGCCGGCTCCCGCGGCGCCGGAATGGTTGGCGGCAGCGTTAGCGGCGGTTCGGGAATGAACGCGTCTTCTTATAAGGCCGGTAACAGCCATTCGGCGGATTCCCTTTTTACTAAGCGGTTTCAACGGAGTGACTGGATTAAGGAAATTCCGCTTGACCCGACCAAGTTCCGCTTTGATATAGAGGTCTATGTTCCCAATCCTGACGATGTGGTCATTGCTCCGGAACGTGTCTGGCGCGATGATATCTTTACTTATATCGATTTGGGCGAAAAAGCTCTGAATATGACCCAGCGTCCGATAGTAACCCTGATTGTCGAACGCATTGAAGTTCCGGTCGGCTTCCGCACCAAAGGACCAAACAACCGTCTGATTATCGTTGAAGGTATCGGCGATATGGTTCTGCGCAACGGCAAGCGGATTGTTTGCCTGAAAATGCGCCGCTCGGACGATGCCGGCCTGGAAAATGCAACTTATGCGACCGATTTTGATGATTCTGCCTGGGACGTTCCTCCCGCAATGCCGGGTCAGCAAGCTCGGAACGGACAGGTCTCCGGCGGCAGCGGCAGTGACAGCGAGTTTAACGGCGGAGGGGCTGCCGGCGGCGGAATGCCCGGCCAGTATGATATTCAGGTCGGACAAAGTGAAATTGTCGTGCCTCGTTACGGCAATGGCGGTGGCGGTAATGTAAATGTCAATTACCAAGGCCCGCGGCCCGATGACGGATTTGATTATTCGAAAATGCAGCATATCCGCAACAACAATAAATATGCCGGCAGCGGAGCCGAAGCGCCCGGCGGCAATTTTGGTTTCGGTGCGGGGTTTGCCGATACGGACAGCTCCAATATTTCCATCGAACTCGGAACCGACGCCAATGTCGGCAATCTGGAAACGCTTTGGAGCCAGCTGTCGAAAAAATATCCTGATGTCCTCAGCCGCTATGAACCTTTCTTCTCGGTTGACGCGCCGGCAGACGGGCAGGGAAAAGAACTGTTCCACCTCCGGGTCGGCCCGGTCAAAAGTTTGGAAGCGGGCGACAATGTATGCAGCCGCCTTGGACGTAACGGTGTATTTTGTAGTGTAGTCAGAACGCAATGAGCAAAGAAGTCTTAACCCATTCCGAAAGTTATGTGAAGAAAACCAACCGCATTATTCTTGTGGTTGGTCTTACTTCGTTTGTGATTTTCGTAATCGGGGTGATGCTTCTGATGCAAAGCGGCCCGGTTCAGGAAGATTATACCGAGCCCGTGTTTACCGACAACGATGATGCGTTGAACATTTCCAATGATACCGGTCCGACGGATAATATTGAGTTCGGGGTGGTTGATGACGGCGAACCGCCGATAACCACGACGCCGAACCCGGTTCAAATGGGGCAGGTCGTGCTCGGAACCGATGCCAAAAATGTTTTGACCCTTGGTACCAACGCCAAAGCGGCCGTCAGCATTATTTCCGTTCAGCTGGCCGAACCGCCGTTTGACGGTTTTACCTTTGAAGACGACTGTTCGGGAAAAACTTTGCGCGGGCATGAAACCTGCGATATTACCATGGGCTGGTCGCCGGTTGTTCCCGGAAACGTTCAAAACAACTTTATCATTGCCTGGCATGAGGCCAATTTAACCAATGCAAACGCCAAATCGGCAAAAGTTCCGGTTGAAGGCAATGCCATCCGCAAGGAAGATTGTAATTTCTGTGAGCAGACTCTGCCCGGAAAAACAGATGCGCCGGCGGCTCAGGGCGCCTTGAAAACGCGTAATGCCATCGGCCCTAACGGCGAAGTTATCGGTACCATTGATGAAGACGGTTATGTCCGCGATGCCAACGGCAATGTCATCGGCCGCGTCAATTCTGCCGGAATGGTGGTTGATGAAAACGGCAATGTTATCGGTGTCGCCGAAAACCGTCGCCTGGTTTATGATGAAAACGGCAATGTCATCGGTTATGTCAATCCTGACGGAACGGTGGTTGACAAAGACGGCAATATCATCGGCCGCATGCTTCCCGACGGAACGGTGGTGGATCTGAACGGTAATGTTATCGGCCGGGCGGTCGATGCCGGCTTTGTTTACGACAAAAACGGCAATATTATCGGCCGTGTCCAGCCTGACGGTTCCGTTGTCGATATGAACGGCAATGTTATTGGCCGGTTAAATGAAAAAGGCGAAGTTGTGGATACGGACGGCAATGTCATCGGCCGCGTCAGCAAACAGGGACGGGTTGCCGTTGATGAAAACGGCAATGTTATCGGCGTGGTTATGCCAGACGGCTCTGTCGTTGATAAAAACGGCAATATCGTCGGCTTTGTCGATGAAAACGGCCGGGTTGTCGGCAAAAACATCCTCGGCAATGCCGGCGGACAGGTCAAGCTTGCTTACGACAAAAACGGCAAAGTTATCGGTTATGTTGATGAAAACGGCAATGTTGTAGATGCTCACGGCAATGTCATCGGCCATGTTGACGGTGCGGGAAATGTTGTTGACGAAAACGGCAACGTCATCGGCAAAGCCGTTTCTCTGCCCCAGCGCCGTCTCGCGTATGACAAAAACGGCAATATTATGGGCTATATCGATAAAGACGGCAATGTTATTGACCCCGGCGGCAACATTATCGGCAAAGTCCAACCGGACGGTTCCATTGTTGACGCCAACGGCAACGTTATCGGTCAGGCCGCCACTATTCCCGGCCGCCGTCTGGTCTATGACAAAGACGGCAATGTTATCGGCTATGTTGACGAAGACGGCAATGTCCGCGATGCCAACGGTAATATTATCGGCCGTGTTCTGCCCGACGGAACGGTGGTTGACAAAGACGGCAATGTCATCGGCAAAGTAGCGGATATGAATATCGGAGCCCAGCGCCGCCTGGCTTATGACAAAGACGGCAATGTCATCGGCTACATCGATGAAAACGGCAATGTGGTCGATTTTAACGGCAACGTTATCGGCAAGATGCTGGAAGACGGCACATTGGTTGACTTGGACGGCAATGTTATCGGCAAAGCCGGTGAATTGGTGAATCTGGTGCTGGATAAAGACGGTAAAGTTATCGGCTATTTGACCGAGGACGGCAAGGTTTATGATTTAAACGGCAATCAAATCGGTTATGTTGATGAAAACGGCAATATCGTCAGCACTCAGGATAAAACGCTGGGTGCTTTGGTTCAAACCCGGATGATTCCGATTACGCCGAAAGGAACGGTTTTGGGACGCCTGAACAGCGACGGAACCGTCGTTCAGGATATGAAAACGGTCGGGCGTGTCCTTTCCAACGGTTTGGTGCGCGACCCCTCGGGATCGGAAGTTATCGCCCGTTTGGTGCGCGGCGGACTGGTCGTCGGCTATGGCTGTAAAAATATCGGTTATCTGGAAGCAGACGGAAAAATCCGCAAAGGAAATCAGGAAACAAAATTAAAGCCGATGCCGGACGGTGTCATTCTTGATGCCGAAAACAATTATGTCGGTGAAGTGGTTAAAACCGGACGGGTCTTTGACAATACCTGCACTTATCTCGGCGATGTCGGAACCGACGGAATTGTCCGCACGCCGGAAGGCGTTTACGTCGGCTGCGTTAATCCGGACGGAACCGTGCTGAACGAGCAGGGCGAAATTATCGGCGGCGTGGCTCGCAGCGGCGTGGCGGTCTCTTATGACGGCGAATATTTGGGACAGGTTTCTCCTGACGGTCTGGTTATCGCTTTGTCTCAGCAGCCGGTCGGCTGTGTCGGCACTTACGGTGATGTCTTCAGCAAAAACGGCAGCTATATCGGCCGCGTTTTGGATAAAACTTATGCCTATGATTTGCACGGCAATTTTATGAATGTTGTCGGGCCGAACGGCAAGGTCGCAATCAGCGGCCAGCCTGATGCCCGCCTCTATGCCAATAATCTGGTCGCCAATAACCGCAATGAAATTATCGGCGTTTTGATGGATGAAAAGACGACGCTTCTGACGCCGGAAGGAAAGTTCCTCGGCCGCCTGTTTCCTGACGGGCAGGTTTATAATGAAAAGGGTGTTGCCGTCGGCAAAATCAACGGCGATTTGGCCAGTTTCTACGGTCGTCAGCTCGGTGCCGTCGTCAAAAAAGGGCTGGTTGCCGATTTTAAGGGCAATCCGATTGGTTTGGTAAACCATGACGGGCAGGTTATCAATCGTTTTGGCGAGGTCTTGGGGCATATTGACGCCAAAGGAAGCTTTATTGACGCCAAAGGAGACTATCGCGGCGGTGTTGTGTCCAAGGGCAGCGCTATTGGCTATGACGGTTCTTTCCTCGGTTACGCCGTAACCGACGGTGCGGTTATCAGCATGGAAGGAGCCAAAGTCGGACAGGTAACCTCGGATAACAAGGTGGTTGACTTGAAAAATAAAGTCATCGGCGAAGTCATTCCTGAAAATATCGTGGTTGACATCTGGGGCAATTATAAAGGGCGCGTCAACTCCTTGGGCGATGTTATCGACCTGAAAGATGAAGTTATTTCCGCTGTTTTGCCCGGAGGCTCGACCGATAAGAACCTGAGCCTGCTGCACCGCGGTGCGGTAATTGACTTTGGCGGCAACCTGACCGGGGCCGTTATGCCGGACGGAACCGTCATTGATCGTGAAAACGTTGCCGTCGGCCGAGTTCTCTCCGACGGAAACGTCATCAGCCGGGCCGGCAAACTGATAGGTGAGGTGGTCAACGGCGATATTGTTATTGATAACTCTGATAAAGTTGTGGGCTATGTCAATTTTGATGGTAAAATCAGAGACCGGGACGGCAGTCTGATCGGGCGTATGCTGTCCGGTGATTTAGCCATTGACAACAATGACAATATTATGGGAAAGGTTTACAAAATCGGAGCGACGGTTTTGGGTAATGACGGCAATTACGTCGGCCGTCTGACGGCGGAAGGAACCGTTGTCGATGCCGAAGGAAAATCCATCGGTTACCTGAAGAACAACGGCTCTTATATTGATTTGGATAAGAAGGTGGCGGGCTATGCGCTTCAGGAAGTCGCAAAGAACCGGAGGAACTGAATTGAGTTTGCGGATGAACGGATATAACTTTTTGCTGGCCAGATTAATCCGTGGGGCCTGTATTGTCACGGGCATGCTCTTGCTGAACCTGTCTGCCGCGGCCGCTCAGGAGATTACCGCTGTTGACTTTAACGGCGATTTAATCGGTAAAGTTATTCCCGACGGTAAGGTCGTCAGTTTTGACAACCAGCTGATTGGCAACGTAACCGCCGACAGCTTGATTACCGATTTTGACGGAAACATCATCGGCGGCGTTATTCCGCAGGGTATTGCCATCGGCAACGACAATAAACCGCTCGGTAAAGTAAATAACGACGGCTCCGTTCGTCTGGCTTCGGGAAAGATTATTGCAAAAGTGCTGCCTAACGGCCTGGTTGTTGATGACTTTTTCAACATAACCGGCGCCGTGCTGTTCCCCGGTCTGGTCTATTCTGATGACGGGCGTACCGTCGGCCGCCTGACCGGTGACGGTCTCTATACCAATCTGCAGGGGCAGGAAATCGGTTTCATTTCTCCTGACGGTTATGCTTATCGCCGGGTCGGACAGGAATATGTTCTGGACGGCCGCCTGATTTCCTCCAAAATGGTGGTTTCGCAGTCGGGCGAATTTATCGGCAGTGTGGCTCCCGGCGGCAATGTAACGAATTTTGATGCGGTTACCATCGGTTTTATCAAAGCCAACGGATTTGCCTATAATGAAAATAATCAGATTATCGGAAGTATCGTCCGCTCGGGCTATGCGCTTGACAACAACGGAAAATATCTCGGCTTTGTGACTTATAACGGCGAAGTCGTCAATAAAAATAACGTGGTCGGCCATTTGCAGGCAGACGGTCTGATTGCCGGAGACAACGGGGAATTAATAGGTTATGTGGTTGATTTTGCCGCGACGGCTACCGATTTGAACGGTAAATATCTGGGGCGTATTATGCCGGAAGGCAAACTTGCCCGCAGCCGGGATATAATCGGCTCGGTCGGAGCCCGCGGAATAACTTATGCTGCCGACGGTACCGTAAACGGTAAATTGATACAGGCCGGTCCTGTTTTTGACTATCGCGGCGGTCTCCGAGGTCACGCGCTGAAAAATGCTTCGGTCATTTTGCTGGAAGGAACCCCTGCCGGCTATATTATGGACAACATTGCTTATGAAAATGCCGGTCGGGCTATCGGTGCCACCATGGGAAATCTGCTGGCAATCAATACCGGCAACCAAACTTTGGGCATGGTTGGTATCAGCGGTATGGTCATGGACGGCGAAGAACGCAAATTTATGTCTCCGTTCGGCTATCTCTTTTCGGCTGACGGCAAAACCGGCGGCCGCGGCTTGGCTTTGTCTTCGATTTATAATCTGACCGGAGCGCCGGTTGCCCAGATGACTCCGGCTGGCGGTCTGATTAACAAAAATGCGGCGGCTATCGGCAAATTGACTCAGTCGGGCTTTAATATTGATGAACGTAATCTGGTTATCGGCAAGAATTTGGAAGCCGGCTATGTCGTCGGTCCGGACGGACAGAGCCTCGGCAATTTGTCCGAGAGCAATCTGGTTTTGAACAATAATCTGGAACCGGTTGCCAAACTTCTGCCGGATAACACGGTTGTTTCCGCAGACAGCAATACATCGGTGAATATGATGCCGGTTGTCGGCCGCGGTTCGGTTAATAATATGGTTCTGGCCTTCAGCGGCAGTCTGATCGGCTATGCCGGCCCTTCCGGGATTGTCCGTGATTTCAACGGGGCGCGTTTGGGCAAAGTGGCGGCTGAAGATATGGTGCTTGACAATATGGGCTCCAGCCTTGGCGGCACTGTCGGCTATGCGCCGGTCATCGATAACAAATGTTCTCTTTTAGGCGTGATAACGCCCCGCGGCGACATTCGCAATTACCGTGAAACGGTCATGGGGCGCCCGCTGCTGAACGGACAGGCTATTTCCGAGAACGGAAGCTATATGGGCTATGCGGTTAAACCCACGGCGGTCATTGACTATAACGGCAATATTATCGGTACCGTGTCGGCCACCGGACAGGTAATGAACTATAACAATGATGTTCTGGGCTGTATCGATAAAAGAGGTTTCCTGAAATCTGACGAAGGAATGTCTCTGGCTCATACGATTGAATATGCCCCTGTTATGAACTTTAACGGAATAATTATCGGCCGCAATATCCTGGACGGACAGATTGTCAATGACCAGAACCAGTTCATCGGCTACACTCAGGCCAACGGAAACGTTAATTCCAAAACCGGTATGCCGGTCGGCCACCTGTTTAAATATCGTCATGCTTTCAGCCTGGCCAACAAATATATCGGCCGCATTAATGAAAAAGCTGAAGTGATTGACGGCAGCGGCGCCGTCGTCGGAACCGTCGATTTTGAAGGCAATGTCTCCCGGGAGAACCATAAAATCGGCTATGCTCTGTATGATATGTATGTTTATGACAATGATTTTGAGGCAATCGGCTATATTCTGAAAGACGGTACCGTGCTCTCCTTTATTAACCAAAATCTGGGAACGTTGAGCAAAGGCTTTCTGATTAATAAAAACGGCGAAGTTACCGGCCGCGGCAACAGAGATTTTTACATTCGCGACGACAGCAACTTGATTCTCGGCGAATTATACCTGAACGGCGAATTGCGCGACAACAGCGGCAATGTTCTCGGCACGGTCACCAAAAACGGCAGCATCATAGACAAGGACGGGCGCGTCGTGGCCATGGCCAAACCGCTGCAGTATTATGGAGAAATGGTTGCCCGTGAAAAAGTTTATGACCAAAACGGCAACTTAATCGGCTATGTTAACGCCGATGGTTCGGTAACCGACGAAAACGGAAATATTATCGGCTACGTCCAGAACGGCAAAGTCGTAGATAAATCCGGCAAGCTGTTGGGTGAGCTGGCCAGTGAGAAAGTGGCTTACGACAAAGACGGCAATATCATCGGTAAAGTTCTGCCGGACGGAACGGTAGTGGATGCCAACGGCAAAGTGATTGGCAAAGTCGGAGCCAACGGTGAAATTACCGATGCAAACGGTAATTTGATCGGTTCTATTAAAGGGCCGGGCAGCGGCGATAATCTTGCCTATGATGCAAACGGCAATGTCCTCGGACGGATTTTGCCCGACGGTTCGGTTATCGACGGCAACGGTAACGTTATCGGGCATGTTAATGCCAAAGGAGAAATCGTTGACAACAGCGGAAAGGTGATAGGCGTTTCCGGAAAAGAAATGCTGGCTTATGATGCTGACGGAAATGTTATCGGCCGCTTGTTGCCGGATGGTTCTGTTGTCGATTTGAACGGTAATGTTGTCGGCCATGTCAATGAAAACGGCGAGGTTGTAGATGCCGACGGTAATGTCATCGGCAGCGCCAGCACGGCCAATCTGGCTTTTGATGAAAACGGAAAAGTTATCGGACAGGTGTTGGCCGACGGAACCGTCGTTGACGCCAACGGCAAGGTAATCGGCAGGGTTAATGCTAAAGGTGAAGTTGTTGACAACTCCGGAAATGTCGTCGGTAAAGCAAATATTGACAGCTTGGCGTTTGACAAGGACGGACGCGTCATTGGCCGCGTTAATGCCAACGGCGATGTGGTTGACAAAGACGGCAAGGTAATAGGCCGCGTTAATGAAAATGGTGAAGTCGTCAGTGCTGACGGCAAAGTCATCGGCTATGCCAAAAAGCCGTCCTGGTACAAACGTCCCGGAGCTTTGCCTGAAATCGGTCTTTCGCCGGAAGAACGCGAAATAACCGAAAAATATCGCAAGTCTTTAGGCATTGCCCTGACGCCGGACGGTGAATATCTTGGTGAAATTATGGAAGACGGTCGCGTCGTTAACAAGGCCGGAGAAGTTGTCGGCCACCGTATGCCTGACGGTTTGATTATTGATGACGAAGGCGCCCTGGTAGGTATTGAGGAGAGTGAAAAGCCGGCCGCAGGTGAAATGTTTATTCCCGCCGGAACCTTCGGCAAAGGCGGTGCTTACGGCACCGGAACCGGACCGGGTGCAAATCTTGGTCCCGGCGGCGGCTTTGGCCCCGGTGAACGGTATGATCCCCAGCGAGCCGCTGCGCTTGATGCCGCGCAGCAGGAACGCCGCAGCAATATGCAGGTCGGCAAAATCAGCAGCAACATCAGTCCGGATGCTTTCGACGGTATGCAGAAAAACTGGGATGAGCAGGGCATTAAAAAGGCCATTTCCTCCTGGAGGGTTGACTTAAGTGAAATGATTTTCGCCGATAAGCCGATTCCCGCGGTTATTGCCCGTTCGATTGACAGTAACAATCCGACCCCGGTAACCGCCTATGTTGAACGTAATATTTACGCCGAGGAAGGACGTAAAATCATTATTCCTGCCGGCAGCCGTATTATGGGAACTCTCGGCGGCCTGACCGGAACCTCGGAAACCACGTCACAGTCGGCGAAAGTTCAAATTTCTTGGGAACGCCTGATTCGTCCGGACGGTTCGCTGTTTGTCTTCAGCGGTGTCACCGGCGATGCGCAGGGCCGCGGCGGTGCTTTGGGCTATCTTGACCAGCAGCTGTTTAAGAAATATACGTTGCCGATTATGACCACGGCTTTGACCAGCTATACTTCCTATATGATGGCCGATGACGAGAATACCGACAGCGGCAGCGTTAACGAAACGCCGAAACAGCAGGCTGCCAATGATGCCCGCCAGAACTTCCTGAATCAGATGAACCAGGTCTTTGAGCAGATTTTGTCGGATAAAACCAATATTCGCCCGCTGACTTATGTTCCCGCCGGCACCCGCATCATTGTTTATCCGAACGTTGATCTCTGGATGCGCACCCGTGAACGCAATCCGCAGGAATTGGGCGGTCAGGGCAAGAAAGACGTCTTTATTGATGACCCGCAGACCACCGGTAAGCGTGAGCTTGAAAAGAACCGCCGCAGCCTCGGCAAGACCGAGACTGCTCCGACCGGTGCCGGCAGCGTTGTTTATGAATCTCAGGATATAGACGTTGAAGCCGCCGGCGGAACGCCTACATTGATTGATGACAGCAAGCCGTCTAATTCCGGCAAGAAAACCAATAATCCGCCGCCGCTGATTTCCAGCCCGGCCGCCGGGGCAACCCCGCCGCCTCCGCCGTCTTTCGCCACATCCCCCACTCCGGGAGCGGCAACCGCGGGCAGCAACACCGGCAGCAGCAATAATACCAATAACAGCGTTCCGCAGCTGTTCTAAGGAGTTTAAACAATGAGTTTTAAGGTTCTGGAATCTGTTCTTCGTCCCTTGGCTTACTGGTATAACCAGGAAAACATCGAGGAAGTTGCCGTCAACCGCTCCGGGCAGGTTTGGCTGCGCCTGCGCGGCAAACGCGCTTATCCCTGGGTGATGTATAAAGATGAAAAACTTACTAAAGAATATCTGACGGATTTGCTTTATATTATTGCCAATACCTATGAACTTCCCTTTGACCCGGTACAGGGAACGCCGGTGGTTTATGCCACCATTCCCGGCGACCACCGTTTTTCTGCCGTCAGCGGACGTAACGTTATGTATGACCAGGATGACCTGACCGGCGGTGTCGCTCTGACAATCCGTGTCCACAGCGACGATGTTGCTTTCGGGTTGCAGGACTATGGCCTGAAACAAGGTGAAAGCCTGCATAAGGTTAATCCTCTGAAAGATATTCAGGACCCCGAAGATCCCTATGAGCGTCTGCTGTTGAGCATTAAACGCGGGGACCATATTCTCGTTTCCGGCGCTACGGCAACCGGTAAAACCACGTTCTTAAACAACCTGCTTAAGATTTTGGATATCCATAAGCGGATTATCACAATTGAAGATACACGCGAATTGCTGGTGCCGCATCCGAACCGTGTTCATATTGTTATGTCCCGTACCGAGCAGACTAACGAGTTCGACTATTCGAAAATTATCGACCTGGTGGTTCGTTTTACGCCCGATGCCATCATCGGCGGCGAGATTTCCACCAATAACGCCGGCGCATTGTGGGAGCTGATGGGATCCGGTCACGATAACTGCCTGGCCACCATCCACGCCGAAAGTTCGGAAGCAGCCTATGAAGCTTTTGTTGACCGTATTCTGCACAGCTATCCGACAATTGACCGTGAAAAAACCATTAAGGAAATGCACCGCAAACTCCGTGTTGTCCAAATCAACCGCGACGGCAACCTGCGTGCGGTAACCGAAGTAACATAAATAAAAAAGCCCCTTTGAAAGGGGCTTTTTTTTATTGCAGCGGCGGAATGTTCAGCTGGGCAATGTCTCCGGGACGGATTTTTACATTTGAATAGCGCATGTTTCCTGTCTCAATAACAAATCGCTGACGGCTGGTCAGCTGGGACGCCAAATCATAGAAATCACGTCCGCTGAGCTCCTGCCGTTGAGGATTCATAATATATAAAACACAACCCTGCGTCCGTTCGGCCACGCCGCAACGGGCACGTCCCCGCGGCACTTCCGGGTTAATCACGACGCCTTGCAAACCGTCGCGGACAATCGTTTGCTGCGTAAAGAACAGTTTGGCAAACATAAAGCCGACGACAAAAACCATTGCCGCAATAATCGACATGCCTTTCATGGTGAACATATTGTTTTGCATCAGTTGTTCTTTAAACGGCAGTTTTTGCGGGGTAATGTCGCTTTCGTCGATAAACTGCGGCTGATAGCCTTCCTGCTGATTGTAAACGTTGCTTTCCTGATTGAGCGCCGGCAGATTGGCATTGCCGTCCAGAATATCGTCAATATTATAATCGCTGCGTCCCTGATTGCTTAAAAAGCCTCCCTGCGGCTCGCTGCCGTGCATCTGCATGCCCGGAGCCTGCGGAGCCGACGGATTCGGCTGTCCGATATATCTTTTGATCGGGCGCTTGACTTTTTTAAGTCTGCGTGTCGGGTCAAAATTCTGCGGTTGGTTCGGAGTATTGGGATTCATGTCTGTCATGGGAAATCCTTACCTGTTATTTTGTAATGTTTTGTTTGTTTTCAAGGTTCTGATAATACGCGGAACCATAAAGACGACAGTCTCTGATTTCGGCGATTTTTTATCAAATATCTGATTGGGAATGCCGATAATCATAAAGTTTTCACCAATGCGGCTGCGAACGTTGAATTGTGTTATCTGACCGTTGGTCGCCTCCAGAGTAATGTCTGAAAAAATCCGGTTGTTATGTTCTAACGAAGCCTTGGCCAAAACCGACAATCCGGTCTCCAGAGAATCTCTGGCGCTACATTTGCCGATATCAAAGCGGGCAAACCACAAATTCGGAACCACGAATTTTCCTTCTGCAACCGGGATAACCATTGCCTGTTGCCCCAAAAAACTGCGCAGGGTTGAAATGTTCAGGTCGTTTGACGTGGTCAGCGCGCGCCCGATAACGCCGGTCTTAGTGGTTTTAATAGTGCCGAAATCAAAGGTTTTCAACAAGTCTTGCCACTCAATGTCATCATCGGCACTGTAAGGGTAAATGCGGAAAACGTTAACGTCAAAGGCAATCAGTGTCGGATTGTCTTCAAAATAGGCCACCAGTTTGTTAATCTTATTGCGCAGTTCGAAATCGGCTTCAAATGTCACCGAGTAATCGGCCCAGTCCGTCGTCACGTCGGTAATGCCCGATCCGCGCAAAACGTCCAGCAAAGCCAGCAGGATAGGGCGTGATTTCGGTACATACAGGCTGAAATTAGCTTTACGGCTGATGGTCAGTGTTTTGGTTTCGGCGTTATAGGCATAATAAATTTCGGCGGCATCGGCAATCATTCCGATAACTTCCGACAGTTCGCCGCGCAGATTTTCCGCCGAAATGCTGGCATAGGGTGCATCTTTTGCCACCAGTTTGATGCCTGCTTCCTTGGTCAGCTTATACATGGCTTTTTCCGCCGGCATGGTTGCAAAGGTAAAGCCCGTCACCTCAAATCGGGGCAGCATGTCATTCTTGCCGTTGCGAACCATATTGAACGCCTTGACGTTATAGGGAATGGTCGTAATCATTTCCTGTGTGTTCCAGTTGACGTAACAACGCAGCGGAGACTCCAAATCCAATGAACTGGCGCCTTTCGGGGTGCGTATCATGTTCGGATCTTGCGGCAGAATGGTTTCCGAGGCAATCTTTTCATCCAGTGTCAGTTCGCGCGGCTTCTCTTTGGGAGCGCAGGCCGCGATAATTCCGACTGCCATTAATAACCAACCTAAACGGCTTTTTTCAAACCAGTTCTTCATTATTCTTCCGTACCTTCGTTTTTGGGCGGAACTGCCTGGCCGCCCTCCGGATTAACCGGTTTCTTTATTTTAATTACTTTTTTCAGTTCTTTGTTGGCCTGGTCCTGAGCCATAAGTTTGTCCATCAGCTGATCCATGTTCATTCCCGCGCCGAGAGTCGGGTCGTCAGCCACGGTGGTTACTGCACCCAAAGCCTCTTTCATCTTTTCAATTTCCGAAGCGTCTTCTTTAATCATCTCCGGGGACGAATTGTTGCGCAGTTCTTCCTGATATTCGCTCAGCGTCTTTTTCAATTCGTTCAGGCCGCCGGCAATTTTCTTTTCCACATAAGGATATAGTTCCTTATGTTGCAGAATATAATCGCCGGTATCGCTGATTTCCTCCAAAACATCCAAAATATATCCGTAAAAAGGATATTCTTCCATGGCAATATTGCCCATTCGCACGCAACGTGCCGCAATCCGGGAAATTGTCCGGTCATAATAGTCTTTGAGCAGAATATAATTGTCCAGATACCAGAGGCTTTCCTTGCTGGCTCCGCCCTGAGCCTGCGGCTGGGACATGCCGGGATGAGGCTGTTGTACCGTTTGAGGCCGGGCAGCCGCCGGTTGCGGAGCCGCATTCGGCATCGCCGCGGCCGGATTGGCCTGCGGTTTCGGTTGCGCCGGCTGCTGTTGAGCCGGAGCCTGCGGATTAACCGGATTTTGTTCCGTCAAATTATTTGGTTCCATATCAGCTCCTTAACTGTCTTTTCAATTTAATTTAGCCGCCGGGGTTTGTAAATTGTTTTCTCACAGCTTTACCCAATTATATGGTTCCCTGCGGCTTATAAGGTTCATTTGGGGCTTCTCCGGTCTCTAAATCGGCCAAACCGGGCCCGTCGCCGATGTCTTCGGGAAATTTAAATGTTTCTTCCTCCTTGGCGGTTTCAAGATTGTCATAAACATTATCCTGAAAATAAACTTCCCCGCTGTACATCGAGCTTAGTGAGGTCGTTTCGGTTTCCGCCGGTGTTTGCAAAGCTGTTTCGGGGCGATAGGGATCGTCTGTCGGAGTTGTTTCTGCACTTTCTGTTTGCTGCGGAAGTTCGGCTGTGCTGCCGTCATCTTCGGGAACTTCTTCATATTCCCATTCCCAGTCGCTTCCTTCGCCGCTGTCGGCCTGATATGTTTCTTCACCCTCGGGAATTTCAACATATTCCCACTCACCGTCGCCGTTTCCTGCCTCGGCTTCTTCTTCCGGAACCTCGACATACTCCCAGTCTTCGTCGGCGCCGGCCTCGTCTTCGGGAATTTCGACATATTCCCAGCCTTCATCCTCACTTTGGGTTTGAATGGCAGAACCGGCATCTGCGGCAGAAGTTCCTTCGTCTTCGGAAACTTCTTCATAGTCCCATTCCCAATCCTGGGACTCATTGCTTTCAGTGTCCGGGCCTGTCGGAACTGCTGCGGAGCTGTTCGCCGGTTGTGCCGTTTCGGCTGTGTTGCCGTCATCTTCGGGAACTTCTTCATACTCCCATTCCCAGTCGCCTTCCGCCGTATTTCCATCAGCACTTTCGGCAACGCTTTCTTCTTCGGGAACCGCAACATATTCCCAACCCTCGTCGGTATTTTCTGCCGGAGCTTCGTCGGTTGCGGCAGTATCCGGCTCGGCCGCGGTTTCTTCTTCGGGAACCGCAACATATTCCCAGCCTTCGTCGGCAATTTCTGCCGGAGCTTCGGTGGTTACAGCGGTATCCGGCTCGGCCGCGGTTTCCTCAGGAGAAACTGTGTCTTCGCTAAGCGGAGAATTTTGTATCGGCTTGCTAATATCTTCCGTTTCCGCCGAAGAGGTATCGGACTCAATACCCCAGTCGGTGGCAATTTCCTCACTCGGTAAATCTACCGGTTTGGCAGGAATATTTTCTGCCGGAAATTCTTCCGTTGTCGTATGATATCCCCAGTCGTCATTGTCCGCAAGAACCGCGGAAGACTGTTCTTCAGAGACCGGTTCTTCCGTTGGAGCGGTTTGCTCCGGCTGAAGTTGGGACAAAATTTCTTCTGCCGGAACTTCGACATACTCCCATTGGTCTTCATCGGCGGCAGTATCTTCGGAAGCCGGAGAGAGTTCCGCGTTTTTTTCCGGTTCGGCCGCGGCAGACGGTACATCATTGTCAAACAGTGAGAAATCCAGACCGCCGTTTGATGCTTCTTGGTTCTCGGGGAAAGAAAAATCATTTGCTGCTTTTTCTGCGGGATCTTCTTCTTTTTGATTCTTTTTACCGCTCAGATTACTGACTTTGTCTGTCAGTGTGCTGACCTTGTCAAACAGGGAAGAGGCCAGACTGTCCAGAGACAAACCTTCACTGTTTTTCTTTTTTTTCTTCTTCTTTTTTTTCTTTTTTTGTACGGCAATTTCTTCACCGCCGGCAATAATTTCAGTATCATCGTTATCTTCGGTATCGTCGCCGAAAATTTCTCTGCTGATATCGGTGGTCTGAATAACCGGAGCAGCCGGCGCTGCGTTTATTTCTTCATCAGGCAAGGGCCGCAGCGGCTCAGCCCGGGGAACCGGCGAAACATGGTAATCTTCCGGCACAGCCTGCGCCGCCGGAGCCGTATAGACAACGGGATGAGCCTGCAGAAATTTCAGGTTTTCTTTCTGCATTTCTTTGATGGCTGTAATAATCGACTGTGTCGAAAGCTGCTGGCTTTCTTTCAGAGCCAGCGTAATGATAGATGACAACTCGCTGGTCTGGGTTTTAGCCATTTCTCTGAACAGTTCCGACTGAATTTTGACAATGCCGTTCAGCATCTCATCCACCGGCGGAAAGGTTGCTGCGGTGTTTATCTGAATATTGTTGGCATTGTTATTTGAACTTGAAGCATTGGCAGCCGTGTTGTTCTGAACCAGCATTTGCGCCAGCCGGTTTTGAGCCTCGATATTGGCCTTGTTGTTCTGAGCCATGATCTCTGCCAGTTTGTTTTGCGACGAAACAATGGCCTGTGTAACCGCTTCGGAATCTTTTTTACGAATATCGTCGTTGGCGGCAATAGCTTCTTTGAGCGCCGAGGCGATTTCTTTGGCAAAGGACGCATCAGCCGTAAACGTCGAACTTATCGGCTGGAAAACGGTTTTGGCCGGAGAGACCTGTCCGGTTTGCTGTGCCTGTTGTTGGGCTTGTAGTTGCGCCTGTGCCTGAGCCAAAGCCTGCGCCTGGGCTTGTATTTGTGCCTGAGCGGCGGCAGCCGCTTCTTTCGCCGCCTGTGCAGCCTGAACGGCTATCTTGGCCTGTGCTTCCGCCGCAGCCCGAGCCGCGGCTTCTGCGGCTGCCTGAGCCGCAATCTGTGCCGTTTCGGCCTGAGTATCCGCAGAGGGGGTGTGATGCTGGTTGTTTGCTTCAGCCAAAGCCGTTGCCAGAATTTTGGCCCGGGTCTCTTCTTCATAATCAGCCTGCGGTGCTGCATCGGGAGTACTGCGAACCAAGCCGTTTTTTTCTTCCAGCTCGTCAACATACTGCTGCAAAACGGCTCCGCCCGGCAGCGAACTGAACATGCCGCGGATTTCTGCCGGCTGTTCCAATATCATTTGGTTGAAGGCTTGTTTTCTTTCGTCGGTAAAAATATGCAGCTGCCGGAAGATGTTTAAAAAGCGCTGCGCAATAATAACCGGGTCATCCTCTGTCCCGATTTTATTGTAGTTCTTTTTTGTTTTTCCGGTCGTTTCTACCAATTTTTTACCCGAATCTGTCTGTCATCAGTTTAAAATCTATCCATATTACCGATTTTACTTCTGATGTTGTAAATTTCAGGTTAATAAAACGGGGCGGAAACGGCAGAAATCAAAAAAAACTCCGCCGCAGCGGAGTTTTTTCTTAAAGGTAGATTGCAACCACTTTATGAAGGCTGTTCAAATCGTCGTTGCTGATTTCAATCCGTTCGTCCGGATTCCATCTCAAGCCGTAAAGCTGTCCGTTTTCATCTTCGCGGATACTGACGATTTTAGCTTCTTTTTCATTGCTGTAATAAACGGCAATGTCTCCGACGCTGACAACATCCTGCGGATCGACAAATAAAATCGAACGTGTCGGCAACAGGCTTCCGAGGCGGCGGGTGCAGAGATTAACGGCATAAGCGTCTTTTTTGTTGTATAACTGCGGCGGACGCTGAACTTTTTTGGTCTCCTGACTGAATTCAATGATAACGTCGCCGTCTTTTCCGGCCACGCCGTAAACTGAAATTTTAACGCCGTCCTGATTGGAATTTCCGAAAGCAGAAATTGCTCCGCGCGGGGTGGACAACAGCTTGTATTTAGCATCGTTGCGCTGAATAATCTCTTCCAGCATGCCTTTGTCTTCCAGAGCTTTAATCTGCTCTTTCAACTCTTCCGGAGCCATATTGATGGCCTTGGCAATATTTTTAAATTCTTTGTCGGAAACTTCACGCTGGCCCATTTCAATGCGGTGGTAAACGGAAAGGGTCATATCGGCGCTTTCGGCAACTTCAATCAGCGTCAGGTTCTTTTCGTTGCGGATCTGACGCAAACCGGCACCCAGAGTTTTCAAACCGCTTTTTTCGTTGATTTTGTTTCTTCTCTCCTGTTCGCGCCTCCAGGATTGGACAACTTCCTGCTGGGAATTCTGTTCATTAACAAATAAATCCTGCAGCGGGCAGTCCAGAAATTCGGCAACACGAACCAGCTGCTCCTGGTCCACGCGGCGGTAACCCTTTTCAATTTTAGAGATTGCAGAAAGGCTGACGGACAAATGATCGGCAAGTTCCTGCATCGAGCGTCCGCGAAGTCTTCTGTACATTCTGATTTGGTTCGGGAAAATAATTTCTTCCATTTGAGTCCACCTTTTATTGTAATAAACACAACTTCATAATTTGTCTGTATCATAAATATAAGCGTTATATTAATCAAGAAAATAGTACAAAAAAAGACAATTTGTGTACAAATATAACTGTAAAGCCGGGAATTTCTTCCCGGCTTTAATCAAGACGGCTGCCGCCTTATTTTCCGAATTCGGCCATCGGCTGGTCTTTTCCGTAAGTGGCGACTTGTTCTCTGAAAAGCTGCATATCCGCTTCGCTCATCATAATTTCGTCTGCCGGAACAGACCGGTTGAATTTGCCGTTGCTGTCCATCGAGCGGGTGTGTGCCGAATTATAGTTTTTGGCAAAGGCATAGTTGTTTTTAACGCTCTTGGCATCAACCGTGCCATCCTTGTTCAGACGGTAATTTGATTTTTTGTTGATGATGCCGTCGGATGCATAGCTTTCGGCTTTGCCGTTTTTGCCAATGTGGGTGTAAGTCAGCATATCACGCTTGTCACCCTTGGTCATCTCAAAGATGCTGGTCGAGCCGTCGGCATTGGTCTGCTTAACCCTGAAGACTTCGCGTCCCTGGTCATCCAGCGTACGGCTGACTTCGCGGTCTTTGAATTCGCGGTTCATATCTGCCCCGGGAACACCGCCCATACGTTCCTGCATCATCTGGTTCATAATCGCCTTATCGACATCGTCATTGGACATGCCGCTGCCGCTGCGGATTGCATGAATGGCCACTTCGTTGCGGGTGCCGTCACGGTTCAGCAATGTCTTCCCAGCAGCGGTATTCATTCTTGTTTCCTCGCGAATAAGGTTTCCGTCTTTGTCATAAGTCTTCTTGTTCTGAATGAACTTGTCATTGTTAACGGAGGTTGCCTTATTTCCGCGCAGGCTCTGTTTTGCCCGTGTAACCGTTCTGGTGCCGTCCGGAGCAACTTGCAGCGTATCGGTAACCTTGCGGCCGTACCAGGTACGGTGTTGCAAAGTTTTGTTGCCGTCGGCATCGGTTACCGTTCGGTCATCGTTTTCAATTTTTTTAGCTCGGCGGTTTACTTTATATGAGTTATAAGCTTCCCGCCCGCGGTCAATAGCCATGCCGCCGACTTTACGGGTTGCTTTGCCCGCTGTCTTGAGCCCTCCGATTGCCGCGGTGTTTGCCGTGGATGCGGCCAAACCGCCGACTTTCGAGCCGATGTCTTTGATGCCGATGCTCTTGGCGAAACTTCCGGCAAAGGAATTGGCTTCACCCAGAACCGCCCAGCCGAGAAGCATATAGAAAACGAGTTGTAGAAATGTCTTTCCCCACCATGCCAGCTTTTCCAGAATAACCCCATAGCCGCTCCGAGTGCCGACATCAGACATCGCTCCGCCCTGTTGAACTCCCGCTTCTGATAAAACATCCATCAGACCGTTGGTCAAAATAAAGATAATCAGCGACAGGAAAATAAAGTTAAACATACAGTTGAGGAACGTATCCCACACTTTGCCCACATATTTTTGCGTTGATTTGAAAGCGTAAGCTCCGATTGCCGCCGGCAGCAGTGCTGTCGCCACTGTCAGCTGCAAAACCGAATCAATCAGCAGGAACGGATAGATAATCAGCAGCAGAACTGCGGCAATCCACAACACAAGACCGACAATCAGATATCCCAGATGGGGGAAAATGAATATTCCATGCCATGATTCAACAAAAACTGCGACACAAAGAGACGTAGAGCCCAAAGCCATAACATCAAGAATTTTATCCTGAATGGTCTTAATTGTGCACAGAATGCTGACGCCCATACTTGACGGAAGGCCGGCCCCTTCATCTTCTGTTAAAATATCAAACGTGGATCCGTCGCAGGTTTCGCCGTTCGCACCTTCAGTCGCAATCTGCGCCAGTTTAAATCCGGTATTGAATATCGGCTCCATCGCCAGCCGGAAAAAGTCTGCCGAATTGAGGCGCAGCAGCGTGACGACAATCAGCACCAGAAACGCTTTGTTCAAAATTGTTTTAACCAGAATGCTCGGATTCTTTTGTTCCATGGAGGAAATAAACTGCATAACCGTAATGCCGAGCCAGAGGGCAAAGCCGACGCAAACCAGCATGATAACGCCGTTTGCCAGTGCATTGTATGATTTTTTCGCAACCGAGCTGGCAGTATTAAACAAGACACCGAAAATATCGCAGAAAATACAAGAGGTAAAACTGTTGCGATAACTTTCGACATTACATTCATGGTCGCCTTTATCCGCGGATTCGCTGGAGGTTGCACCTGTGTAACTGCTTGAATAAGGTGTCCGGGAAGCGGTACCGAGTTGAACTTTAACATTCGGATATTCGCCTTCTTCACAAGCGCGTTTGCCGGTAACTTTCTGTGAGGCCTCGTCTAAGGATAATCCGTTTTGTTTCATTTCTTCGCGGATGGCCAGAGATTCAAGAGCGCCTGCTTTGTCTTTAGCCGCACGGCTCAAAATACCGCTCGATGTATTCCAGTCAGAACCCCATAAATTAGGAAATACTTTATACCAGGCTTCGATCAGTTCTTTATCTGAAACTTCCGAAAGCTTTTTACCGTAAAGCGGGCCGCCTTGGGCAAAAACATTGTTGATCATTTTACGTGGTCCGGCCGGACCGGCGGCAACGGAAGCCTGCAAAAGCATCATCTGAATTTCAGGTGACCGTTGGTTTAACTCCTCAAGCGTAATACCTTTGGCTCCGGGCTTCAGCTTATCTTGGTTTAATTTCATCGAATCCTGAAATTCTTTCTTTATATAATCTTTCTGCGATTTTGCAAACCATTCTTTGTCACTCTGTGCCAGTGCTTTCCATTTCTGAGCAAACTCGGTTGCCGGTTTTGTACAAGCCGCCTGGACGGTGCTCTCCAGACTGCCGCCGATTTGCAGCTTGGCAAATTTGTCTTTTGGCATTTCACTCAGATATTTTTTGACATTACCGCTGGCACATGACATTTGGCTTAAACCGTATGAACAGCCGCCGCTGTCCTTACCCGGACATTTATTAAATGCCCCCGGATCACCGCCGGATTCGCCGCGTTGATGGAATTCTGTCAAATCACCGGCTGAATACATCTTGCCGCAACCGGTTAAAGTCGCGCTTGCTGTATAATCTGGTGTATATTCTTCAGTAACCGGTTCCTCGGTAACGGGAACATTGCCGTCGCACAAAGCATCAGCCGAAGCGCAGGCGGGAGACAGAATCTTGCCTTTTCCCGTGCCGCCGTCACGTAATTCAATATGCAGGTGAGCGCCATATGCCCCGTATTTCGTTGTTCCGTTTGAGCAGCCGGTAGTTCCGACAAAACCGATTGTCGTTCCTTTGGCAATTTTTTTCTTGGTTCCTGCAATTTTTGTAGTAATGTCGGCAAATTTTTGCAGGTGCATATATGTTGTTGTATATTGTCCGCCGCCGGCCTTTTCATGTTGCATGATTATGGTGTTGCCACCGCCGCCGTAACAAGTGCTCGTTGATAAAATAACCCCGTCGGCGGCTGCAGTAACCGGAGTTCCGACCGGCGCAGCAACGTCCATCCCCTGATGCTCGCGATAACATTTGCCGTCGGGATATTGCACTTTAGTTCTTGCCGTACTGCTGCAACTGGTAGAACGGTGGCAGGCTTCTTCGGAAATTCGTCCGACGGAGTTGAGAGAGCCTTTGGTTTCAACCGGAACAGTATTCAGGCAGCCTTTTTGCATTTCTGCAATTCTGCTGTCAGGATAAAGACTTTTCGATGATGCAGCTCCTTTAATTTTACAAGGATGAAATTGAACGGCGCAGGCATTAGATACGTCCGCGGCCCGTGCGGAGGAGATGCCGGCCGCATTCAAGCCCAGCCATAAAACGGCAGCAAATGCCAATCCGGCTTGTCTGGTCAATTTAGATATGTTAATCATCATCTCCATAATAGCACCTGCTTTTTAGTCTTTTTCTTCCTTGGAGTCGTTACTCATCGTACTTTTTACGGCATCAACTCCTTGTTCGACTTTTTTAACACCCTTTGCGGCGGCTTTAGTAGCCTTGCCTGCGGCTTGGGTTGCTTTACCGGCAGCTTGAGTCGCTGCGCCGACAGCCTGAGTCGCCGCTCCGACGGCAGCTCCTGCACCGGCAATAATTTGTCCTGCAATAGGAATTGCATTGGCAGCCTGAGAAGCAGAGGCGATACCTTTACCTGCGGCACTAATTCCTTTGCCTGCAGCTTCTACTCCTTTCCCCGCAGCTTCCATTCCTTTGCCAGCGGCATTCATACCGGAACTGGCAGCTCCGCCGGATTTCGCTTTATTTATTCCGCGCTTAACGGTATTAACCATTCCGCCGGCAACGGCTCCGGCAGCCCGTGTCGCCTGATGAGTGACAACGCCGCCGGCAAAAGAAGCTGCTTGGGTAACCTTGCTTTTTACGAAATCGGTCATCTGTGTTGCTTTCTTATGTATCGGATCTGCATCGCCGAATGTGCTGTCATTAAAGAATTTTCCGACATAACCGGTAACCGTGGCGCCAATCATTTTAATGCTGTAAATATAGGCAAACATAATCAGGATAAATTTTGCCCCGGTAATAGAAAAAGTATTAGAAATCCACTCTGCATCGCCGGCCTGAATTTTTGCATAAAATGTTGTTAAGTCACCTAAAGATACGCTAATCAGTGACAATGCATAAGAGGTAGTCAAGGCCAAAAAAGCGAATAAAGCGGCTGAACGGAAAATAATGCTCATGCACGACGTAAACTTGCCTGAAGTCGGTCCGAATGGCCAAAGACCGATAACAATCGGCAACGCCATAATGCAGAATCCGATTTTGAAACAAACGTCAAGCAGATAGTAACCGATACCTAAAGTCAGCATAAAACCGCAGAACCAGATAGCGGCGCCGCACAGCCAAATCCAAATGTCAGGAATACGAATTGTAACACTAATGCCAAATAATCCACCGGTGTATTCCAATATACCGGCATGAATGGAATGGCAGGTGAGGGCATGCCCGATAACCAGATTGGTGGAAACCGTCTTGTCGATTCCCTCGGTTAAAGCCATAATTTTGTTAATAACCACCGGAGAAATAACCTCAGTGCCGTTATAGGTAAAGTTTGAAGTCAACGCAACTTTGATTATTCCCTGATTTGCCGCCTGCAACAATCCCAGCCCGTAGTCAGCACCGGCCAGCAGCAAAGGATTGACGAACAGGTCAACAATGGCGCCGATACCTACGTTAATTACGATATAGGCGGAGGCAACCTTGAACATAAAGATCAGCAGCGTATTGAGAATGCTCATCGGCTCTTGGTTGGTAAAAGCCGAGACAAGCTTCAGGGCAAATGCGGCCAGCCACAACATTGATCCGATAACCAACACCTTGCTTCCGGCTTCTCTGGTTAAATCATAAACTTTGCCGCAGGCATTCATAAACGTCGTAATCAGCGTCATGATAATTTTGCAGGAATAACAGGTGGACTGATACATCTTCTGCATATCAGAAATACTACAGTCTGCATTAGATTTATCTGCCCTTTCTCCGATAGTTTCGTGTTCTTTTTCTTTATTGGAAGCGGAAGCGGTTAAACCGCTGTCTTTACCATAGGTCTCCCAATCCATCGTACCGTTTTTTAAATATTCTGACGTATCTTTAACTTGATAGTCGTTAAAAGAGGGAATGTTAAAATCTGTAGTTTCCTCAGTTGGACGAAGAGGAATAGCTTCTGCTTGAGAGCACAGGAAAACTTGTGCAACAATGAAAGCCAGAAGGAAGATGCTGTATTTTTTTAATTTTATCATCATCTTACCTCCCCCGCAAACTGTTCATTTTGTTTTTGAACGAAGCGACTTTGGCTTTTCCGTTCTGAACTTTTTCAATAATCTTGCGTCCGGCGGCGGCCTTACTGATAAGCGCAACCGCCCCGGCGGTAAAGATACTGCCCACAATTTTTGCCGTACCGACAATGGCTGCCTTAGCTTTGGCGTTAAAGCTGCCTTTTGAGCTGCCGCCGACCAGAGAGTCGGTTACCTGCTGCGCCAGCTGGACGGAAGAAGCAATTAGAAAACCGATCATCAGCAGGCACATAAACGGAATGCTGAATTCGGTAAATGCCTTGTTATCTGTACCTTCAATAAATATATCCCTGTTGTCGATGATAATCTGTTCCAAAGCCAGCATGGCAATTGCAATCATAATCGCCATAAACATCATAAATGCGGCAGAATTCAAAATGGTGACAAAACCTTGCGACAGCCATTTTTTCGTGGGGCCGAAAGGATATCCCATAATCAAAATCGGCAGCATAACCACCATAATCGTGAATCTGAAAATAGTGTCAACCAGATAAAAAACGAATCCGAGCTTAACAAAAGTAAAGCAGGCGATAATCATCAATCCGATAATCGTGGCCATAAAACCCGGAGCTTTCAAAACCTTATAAGCCATCGCCAGTCCCAGATTCATCCGGTCGTTCATGGCACAGACCATACAGCTCATCATCTGTTTCGGTGATTCGGGGAACCCGCTCAAATCAGCATTGGTAACCGTTGCCGACAATTTGCAGATGATGGGTTTGCCTGCGGTAAATTTAAAACCGAACACTTCTATGGAATTGGCCTTGCTTTCACCAAGAGATGCATGAGCCAGCAATTCGCTTGAAAATTCCAGAAACGCGTTATAAACCGGGAAAATAATGTCATTCATGAAGAACAGCAGCTGCTGTGGAGATGATGCCACATAACCGCAGGCAAAACAAAGAAAGAATTTTCTGGCAATTTCGGTCCAGGTCTCTCCGATGTTTTCTTCGGTAAACGAACTGACATGTTTCAGCAGGCGGATAGAAAGCCAAACCGCAAAGGCAACCATCATGAAAGTTAGGGCGCCGGAGGTAATCTTGTTATAGGTTCCCATTGCCACTTTGCCCATATTATCATAAAGCAGCCCAATAATAGAGTCCTGCCAGCACGTTGCCTGTTCATTAGCCGCAGCAACCTCATTTCCCCGCATGGCTGCCCGTTTTTCGTCACTGGCACAGGCGGTAAGCATGAACATAGAGACTGCAACCACCAGCAGCAGTTTCAAAACTCGTCCTATGTCAATACTTTTCCACATTGTCGTTACTCTGTTATAAAATAATTATTTTTTCGGGTTGCGTTTTTTCATTTCGTCTTGAACATATTGGTTCTTGTAACGCTCATTCTCCTGTTTGATGGCATCCAGCTCGCTTTGGGCCTTTTGAGTGTCGGCTTTAGCCTTGTTATAAGCGGCTTCAGCTTTGACGGCCTCTTCAAACTGGGCGTTTGCCAGGTTTTCAAAGTTCTTTTTCTGGGCCGGGTCAGAGGCGGACTGAGCCTTTTTCAGGTAGTCATCGGCTCTGCGGTTATGATAATTCATTTTGCCCTGAGCTTCGTTTTCTGCTTTTTTGTTGCGGGCAACTTCTGCCGTCTGGTTTTGAATCATCTGTCGGCCGGCTCTGCCGTTGGCGGTGTTGTTGTAATCGCTTTCCAGCTGCTGTCTCATTTGCTCGGGCGTCTGTTGCGGCGTCTGAGCCTGCTGTGCATTCGCCTGATTTCCGTGCGGTGTTCCGCCTTGAGCGGCACTGCCTTGCGTAGTTGACGAATTCGTCGGCGTTTGCGGTGAAGATGTTGCCGGTTGTTGCGGCCGCGGTCCGGCCTGCTGCATTTTCTTGATTTGATTCTGAGCAGTCGGATTCGGCGTACCTGAGGTTGCTGACCTTGTTTGCGTTTGCGGGGTCTGGCCATCAGCTCCACCTTGTTGCTGTGCAGCCATCTGTGAATGTCTGGCCTGCTTGTTTCCGGCAGCGCCGCTGCGCCGTCCTAAACCGATGGCACCCAAACCTTTATCTTTTAACCAATCTTTCCCTTTGTTGGCAACACTTGTAATACCGGTCTTATCACTGACGGCTTTGGCCGTTTTGAGACCAAATTTCGCTGTTCCCTGAACGCCCCTTGTTGCTACATTTGCCGCCAAACCACCGATATTGGCTCCGATAGACGGACCGCCGCCGCCGGCCATGGTTCCGGCCAAAGAGGAGGCCTGACCGGTCAGCTTAAAGGCAAACAGACAGCAGGCGACTAAGACTAAGAAGCCGGCAAAACCGATATCCAACAAATCTTTTAATCGCTTAACGTCATTACCATTCAAGGCTTTCATGACTTCATCAAACCCGCCTTCTGATGCAGTTAAGCCCTGCCCCAACAATTCAACGTTAATGCTGACCACCAGTCCCATGAAAACATAAACAAAGAATGTGTTCATGAAGATACCCCAGCCTTTGCTCGTATAGTTGCGGGTTGCCTTAAACGGCCAGCAGGCAATCAGGAACGGCATCAAAGCGCCGATAATGCCCAACTGAATCGTCGCATCAATCAGATAGAAAGCAAAAGCCAAAGAGATAATCCACCCCATAATCCAAATTGCCAGACCTTGGAACATCATACCAAAATCCCACAAAACATTGCGAACCGGTCCGACGCTCTCTTTGCCGGCATTGCGGGCAACGCACATCAAAGATGAACCAACACTTTGCGGAACAGCCACTTCAGCCTGTACGGCTTTAATAAAGCAATCCAGATTGGTGTACAAATAAGAAGGCATAACACCCATTTGAACACCCGTTGTGGTCACCTTACAAGAACTTAAGTAACTTTTATCTGAAGCAAAAAGCAAATTGGAACCGAATTCAAAACCGGCTTTAAGTACGGGACCCACGATGTAACTATAAACAATGTCGGCATTCTTCAGCATATAATAAGCTATCAAAACCTTAAACATATTGACCAGCAGCTCGGTTACGAATTTGGGTGCATCCTGCTTGGTAAACGAACTGACGTTTTTCAAAACCATAAAAGCAATCACGATTGCAAAACCCATCAGCATCACATTGGCCAACGGCTCGGCTAATGAAGCATAGGCTTTGGAAGACATGCTTTGTGCCGCATTGAAAATTGTTTTAAATAACGGACAGTAAATACAGCTCCTGGATTCTGCCAGCTTGGCCGGTAACGGAGTACAGCCGCGGGTAACCCCTGCAATAGATTTCATGGTTCCGTCAGAATACATCAGATAATAATGTTCAACGTATTGATCTACCCCGTTTTTATCCTTTCCGGCATAGGCCAGATAAACATATACATTGGCATCTCCAATATTTTCGGGCAGAGCATCTAATTCATTTGCAAGCTCTTCCGCTTCAGCGGCAATTGTTCTTAATTTTTCGTAATCATCTCCTGTTACCCGTTCGCCGAAAGTACACCCGTTAATAATAGCTTCTGCGTTATATACATAGGAAAAACCCGGTGTAAATGTTTCAAGGAGAAACTGTCCCATGGTATCGCTTAATTTATCAAGAATAACATCAAGACCTACAACTGTTTTATATATTTTCCATTGTTGTTTGATTGCATTTGCACTCCATTGTGCTCCGCTTTTTATGATAGCCCAGGTCGATTTCCAGAAACCTTCCGCTTCATCCCAGTTCTGAGCCATATTATTTATTGTTTCTCTGGTCTCTTTATCAGCTTGTTCTGCAACCTTTTTTAACCGCTCTTTATATGCGCCTCGGCATTTATTTCTCAGTGTCGAGCGTAAGTCAGTATATTCTTTATCTTTAGCTTCAAATTTTGTCTTTATCTCATCTCTGAATGCTTTGTATTCTTCTGCTGATTTTTTTATTGATTGCCCTTTCGCAAAAGCGGTCCCGTCAGACATCTTGACTTTAGAAAAGTCGGCAACTTCCTTTTCAACTTTTTCATTCGCCGCAAAAGCATTGCCCGGAGCAGACAGCATCCAGGTTCCGAGCACTAACAGGGAGGTATATTTTATAAACTTATTTATTGTCATCGTCGTCTCCTCCGGCAAAAGGATTGCCCAGAACTTTTATTGCAATAATAAATACAACCGCCACCAGAGCTAATGCGCCCCAAAAGGCATAACGAGAGGTAAACCAGCCGAAGAAGTCAATATAATAGGCTCCTATAATGGCCATAAAGATGATTATGTTTACCAGTATTGCTCTCATCATATCCTCGGTTTTTTAAAGCTTCTGCTTCATGCTATCTCTATTCTAGCATATAAAAGTAAAAAAATTTGTTACAGTTTTTTGATTTTTTCGCCATGTTTCAGAACTTGCCCTGATTCAAAAATTTGACGCATCTGCGAACAACTTCTTCATTTTTAAAAGGATTAAAAAACGTATTTTTTATCGTAATTGTTTGTTTGACGCCTTTTAGTTCGGCATCTTCGCCGCTTCCCAGCATTTGCCGCCATTTTTCGGGCAGCAGGAACAGGATTCGTTTCCACACCGGCACGCAATTGATAATGCCGACTTGCTGCGGATTCTCAAACGGCGGAAGGCGTTTGGCCGCTTCCGGCGTAACATCTTTCAGAATCGGTCCCAGAACCCGTTGAAAAAGCCGGTATTTGTCCAACAGCTTAAACAGAGTGCTTCCCTGATTCGGAGGGCTGACCTCTACAATCCGGTTGAGCTTTATTTTGTGCCGCCACGGCGAATCAAACGAAAGCAATTTCCTTAAAATGACGCCGCCGATACCGTTTGTTACAAAAGAAACTTCCTGTACGTCTTCCAGATGATTCATAAAAAAGTCAAGCTGGCGAATGTGTCCGTCGATTCTCTTGCGGGTGGAAGGATAGTTGATTGCCGCGGCCATATAGCCGTTTTTCAGCGCTTCTCGCCATAAAGGCTTGAAGATGTTTTTGCTTTCGCCGAGTCCGTGCAACATAATAACCATATGTCCCTTCTGCCGCGAAAGCTGGAAGACTTCAATATATTTAAGAAAAGCACGCCGGCAGTTCTCAAAACGGCCTTCCGCGCGCCGAATGTCCCAGTTGTCCAGAAGCCGGTATTGTTTCGTCTTATAATTTCTCTGGATTCGCCATTTTTGATAAAAAAAGACGTCTTCCCAGAATTGGCTGCCGCCCAGAGTAAAAAAGTCGAATCGCATCGGTTAAGACTCCTGAATCAGTTCTTTTGTGTAACGCCGGTGTCATTCGGAATTGCCGTGATTGTCACCAGCGATTCGTCGCTGCCCAGCCGCTCAATCAGAATTTGAATTGCCCTGCGGTCGCGCAAGTAAGTCATATGGCTGATTTTTGCGCGCACAACCGCCACTTCCGACCAACGCAGCTTCGGCATTTCGGAAACGTAGAAATCATAAATGCTGTTGGCTGAAAAAGGAGTCGAGAAAATCAAACTGCCGCTCCAGTTCTGCCCGCTGCCCAGAGTTCTGGTCTCACCCATATCTATATAAGAGGGTTCCGGAAACGGAACATCGGGAAAACTTGCAAACGCCGGCGGAACTTCGGAACCGTCGACTCCTTTTAATATCGGTTTCTCCTGATTCCCGCAAGCCGAAAGGATTACAACTAAAGTTAGAGCTAAGATACTGTTTTTTAACATAAATGCTACCTTGTTATCTTTTTTCGTTATGCTATATTGAACCTATAGTAAGGCGATAAGGTTAAAAAAAAGGAAACAAACCCTCGTTTTCCTTTCAAAAAACATGCACAAAAAATTATCCTCTAATCAATGAGTTAGAAAAAATGTGAAAAAAAATCAAATTTTTTTGCTTTTTTGTGTTGACATCTTGCTTGGGTTGTCCTATAAACCACTTCGCCGACACGGTAACGGTGCTTCACTTAAAACACCAACCGAATGGCAGTTATAGAACAGAGTGAATAAGAAGAAAAGAAGAGGATACGCAGACGGTATTTAATATTGAGAAGATATGAATAAAGTCTGAAGTATTCAAAGGAACCAAAGAAATTCTTTTATGAGTAATTTAGACAGGATTGAGAAATCATTTTAATATGAGAGTTTGATCCTGGCTCAGAACGAACGCTGGCGGCAGGCTTAACACATGCAAGTTGAACGTGATTTGTTTGGTGCTTGCACCGAGCAATGAAAGTAGCGCACTGGTGAGTAACACGTGGGAACGTACCTTTTGGTGGGGAACAACAGTTGGAAACGACTGCTAATACCGCATAAGCCCTGAGGGGGAAAGATTTATCGCCGAAAGAACGGCCCGCGGAAGATTAGGTAGTTGGTGGGGTAACGGCCTACCAAGCCGACGATCTATAGCTGGTCTGAGAGGACGATCAGCCACATTGGAACTGAGACACGGTCCAAACTCCTACGGGAGGCAGCAGTGAGGAATATTGGGCAATGGAGGCAACTCTGACCCAGCCATGCCGCGTGAGTGAAGAAGGTTTTCGGATTGTAAAGCTCTTTCGGGTGTGACGATGATGACGGTAGCACCTAAAGAAGCCCCGGCTAACTTCGTGCCAGCAGCCGCGGTAATACGAAGGGGGCAAGCGTTGTTCGGAATTACTGGGCGTAAAGGGAGTGTAGGCGGTTATGTAAGATAGTGGTGAAATCCCAGAGCTTAACTTTGGAATTGCCATTATGACTATGTGGCTAGAATTACAGAGAGGATAGTGGAATACCCAGTGTAGAGGTGAAATTCGTAGATATTGGGTAGAACACCAGTGGCGAAGGCGACTATCTGGCTGTATATTGACGCTGAGGCTCGAAAGCATGGGGATCAAACAGGATTAGATACCCTGGTAGTCCATGCTGTAAACGATGAGTGCTTGTTGTCGGTATTGTATCGGTGACGAAGTTAACGCGTTAAGCACTCCGCCTGGGGAGTACGGTCGCAAGATTAAAACTCAAAGGAATTGACGGGGACCCGCACAAGCGGTGGATGATGTGGATTAATTCGATGCAACGCGAAAAACCTTACCTAGCCTTGACATGCCAGGAATCCTGAAGAGATTCGGGAGTGCCCGCAAGGGAATCTGGACACAGGTGCTGCATGGCTGTCGTCAGCTCGTGTCGTGAGATGTTGGGTTAAGTCCCGCAACGAGCGCAACCC
>ENA-ORPF01000470-ORPF01000470.1-human-gut-metagenome-genome-assembly--contig:-NODE-470-length-41442-cov-3.418658_pt1 | contig 41442 bp, 30 predicted proteins | sample MGYA00242140_ERZ509070 | MGnify/ENA primary metagenome ERZ509070 (study PRJEB26280, sample SAMEA2338713) | human gut metagenome | biome: human gut; feature: human-associated habitat; material: faeces... | reverse complement strand
CAAAGCAGAAAAAGCCCCACTTCGCTTCAAATTCATCGGAGAGCAAGGTGCGGAAACTCTTGACAAAGCGGAGGAAGCATCTGTAAGGCTTGACAACCTGCAAGTTGCAAAAGAAATGGAAGCCGAGAAGAAAGATGCAAAGACAGTCAAACTTGCTACTGGTTGGGAGCGCGGTGCTGACAGAAAATGGCGGTATGAAATTATGGACGGCGAATTTGACAGACTTGGAGAAATGCACCCTGAGCGGAGAAAACTCAGTCAGGATGAGCAAAAGGAACTTGATGAGGCTTTTTTTGAAATAATGAATGCTTTTGAAAAGGGTGCTTTGGCTTACAATGAAGAGATTGATGAAAGTACAGATATGGCTGATATTTACGTTGCTGGCGGTATGGAGCGAAAGAAAGCCGAGCGTATGGCTTTCCTTGAGGAGAAAGAACGAAACTTATCAAAACAGCCAAAGCATATAGATGACTATCTGTCAAACAAGCAACTGTTTGACGCATACCCTGAACTTAAAGATATAGTAGTGGTAGAAGGTGATGGAGATTTTGTATTCACTGGTAAATTGGGGTCATATAATCCAACTACAAATACCTTAACCTTAAATGACATTTCACAAGACGTACTAATTCATGAGGTTCAGCACGTCATTCAACGTATTGAGGGCTTTGCAAAAGGTGGAAACCCAAACAGCCCAGAGCTGAAAGACAATAGGGAGTACAAGAAATGGAAAGAGCAATTAGACAGTATGCGGTCTATGTCGGAAAAGGAAACAAATCTTTATAAGGAACTCCAGTACTTTTCTGATGAAGCGGAAAAACTTGACAAAGTAATAGAGGAAATGTCGAATGGACTAAAGACCGCCGATGAAATGTCTGCCATTGAAGAAAAGAAAAAAGAACTTTTCGAAATTAAAAAATCAATTACTGTTATAATAAATGAACTTGAAGAAGAAAGAACAAAAAGAGGGGAAAAGGTCAGTGCTATGTTGGGTGCTGAAAAGTCTGTTTTGCAACGATTGTACAACAACCTTTCAGGAGAGGTAGAAGCGAGAAACGTACAGAGACGAATGAAAATGACGGCGGAAGAACGCAGGGCAAATCTTGCAGAAGAAACCGAAGACGTGGCTCGCAAAGACCAGATATTTATTTTGGATAATCTGGGCGAAAGTCACATGGGTACAAAGGTTGACAAGCGGATGGAAAACATTGGAGAACATTACAAGGGCAAGAAACTATCCAATGAGCAACAGGCAGTAATAGATGTCTTTAGCGGTAATAAAGACAATCAGCCATTGTCTGTTACAAGGGCTGACGGAAAACGGACAATAATCATGCGTCAAGGCACTGAAAACAAGGCAGGAACCAAGCATAGCCTTTTCCGTCACTATGAAACAAATTCAGGTGTTATAACCGCAGAAGATATTGCACTGATACCGCAGATTGTTCAGGAAGGGGAACTCAGGGATGTTAAGGGAGGAAAAGGATTTGAGTATGTTTTTGAGAAAGACGGAGTTCGCTATAAGGTGTACACGGAAAAGAAGCAAGGTAGAGAAGAATTTTGTGATTTCTACTCCAATAAAAAAGGCAACACTGTCCGCACGTCCACCTCTTATAGAGATGCCCAAAATGAGAACACGCAATCAAGCGCACGTGACGACAACAATGTTGCTAATCATAATGCAAAGATAACACAATCGTCAGACAATCCAAGCATTGAGGGTGAAAATTTATTCCGCACTTCTGAAGAGATTGAAGCCGAGACTGAAGATATTGTCAAGAGAGCACAGGCAAACGGTACTTATTTGAAAGCACCAAATGGAAAACCTACAAACCTTTCACCTGAACAATGGGCACAGGTACGCACCAAATCTTTCAAAAATTGGTTTGGCGATTGGGAGAATCAACCAGAATACGCATCAAAAGTTGTAGATGAAAACGGAGAACCTATGGTCGTATATCACGGCACAAGGAACGGAGGCTTTACTGTTTTTCAAACACCAAATAAAACTCGCATCACAAAAAAGACCAATGCCCCAGATAATACATATTGGTTTGTCGGAACAAGGGAAAAGGCACGCACCTATTCAGGACAAGACAAAGACATTTATGCTTTCAATAATGAACAATACCAGTCTGGCATATACCCTGTATTCCTGAATATCCGAAATCCTAAGATTGAATCTTTTGAAGGGGAATATTGGGACACTCGCATACACGGCAACGGAACAACAAACGATGTCGCCAGTGAGGCATTTGCAGAGAACAGAGACGGCGTTATCATTCGCGATGTTGTTGATGAGGGAGAATTTTCAACTTGGCAGGATAATGAGAAGAATGACACTCTCCCAATGTATGCAGAAGGTGCTACTGACTTTATTGTTTTTTCTCCTAGACAAATCAAGAGTGCTACAGTAAACGTCGGCTCTTTTGACAATGGCAATGATGATATAAGATTCCGAAGCGGTGGGGATACAAAAAATCACCCAGAAGCACGGAGCATATTTCAATCAGATGCTTCTATAGGTGATGTTGTCTCATTCTCCAAGGGTGCTCCTACTGTCATACTGCCAAAGACCAATGAGACCGATGCAAAGATAGCGAATAGAACTGCCAAAGCAAAAAATAATATTAAAAAAATAAAGAATGGAGACTACAAACTTGATAACTTAACTTCTTTTAGCAAGTTTAGAAAAGAGTTGTCGGGTGCTCTAAATCTGCGTTACAAAGGACAAGGTGCGTATGGTATATTAGATATTAAAGATGGTAGATTAGAAATACGCTTTAATAATCACAATGCGAATGGAGCCAATTTCAAAGATAGCAATGCTTCTGAAATTGTTAGCATCTATGTAAATTACAAACAATTCCCATTTGCCGAAAACAATATAGGGTTTACTGAATTTCAGTATCAGCCAGTTGACTTTGAAAACCACGCAAAAGAAATATTTAAAGATATTATGCTATCTGTTGGCTATGCAATTGATAACGGCAAATTCCCAGCAAAATTAAAATGGGCAAGAAAAGTAAGACACCAAACTTTGTCTTCTCCAACTGCCATCGTAGATTCAGTTAGGTCGCTTGCTGAGAGGTTGCACCTTGACAATGTGGAGATAGTCACGGATGCTTCTGCATTGAGCGGAAAGGAAGCGAGGGCGAAAGGCTTCTACTCAAAAAGCACCGGCAAGATAACCATTGTTGTTCCCAACAACACAAGTGCAGAGGATGCGGTACAGACCCTGCTCCACGAGGCAGTGGCACACTATGGAATGGGTAAAATTATGGTTGTTTTAAATGTTAATAAGTGTTTATTTACATTGTATTACTTTGTGATTTGTTATATTTTATTAATAGCAATACGTTTTTATTTACTTTTTTGTCGATATCTAAACAAAAATATCTAAATTTTGAAAAAAATTTAAATTTCCCCTTTTATTAAAAGTGTACTTATGAGAAACTATTTCTTTATTCTGTTTTTAGTGCTTGGCTTTTTGGGCATGTGTGCCATTGAGCCGTTTAGTGAATTAACTATTGCAGGCAAGTCATTCAACCTTGTTACAAACCTGTCTGAAATTGAAACGTTTGACGAAGTAGTGCTGGCCGCCTACCCTTCCAAAGACAATTACAATGGGGTGTGCTGCATGACATCTGAAAATTATGCTCGCTATGACAAATACCGTGCAACGTCGTGCTCTGCCAACGGTAAAGTATGGGATAATGAAAATGACATTGAAATACTGACGGTTGAAAGGCGAAGAGACAATCTGTTCGCTTTAAAGTCAGTAAATGGTTATCTTAGCGGCAATGGAGAGATTGGCATTAGAGAAAAGGAGATAACTGAATCAGCATTGTGGCAATTGTCATCCTCTGATACAAATAACACTCTAACCTGTCTAAAGAACAATAAACCCATTTATTTCTATGATGTAAATGACATGTTCGTGTTTTCAAACGACAATTATACAAAAACGGCACCCTACTACATCTACAGGCACGTTCCGCAAAACAAGTGCGGAAAGCCGGATTTCAACCTTCCTCAAGCACGATATCCAAAGGGAATTGCAGTAACCATCTCTTGCAAAAATGCCGGTGAGACGATTTCTTACTCAATATTTAAGAACGACAGTGCTGAACCGTGGGAAACAGGCTATTCTGCCAAGGCAACTTGTGTAATAGAACTTCCGGAAGATGAACTTTATGCTGACACTAAATATGTTATACATGCAAAAGTGCAAGCCGACGGGCTAACAGGATCCGAAAGTATTGCCACATACTACATCTGCACCAAGAAATTTCTTGCATTTACGAAGATTAAAGATATTTCCGAACTGTCTGACGATGACATAATAATATTTGTCTGTCCTGAACTGGGGTCGGCAATGGCTAATGAAGACATTACTGACACTTTTAACAACAGATTCGGAATGCCGGTGGAAATCAAGAATGACAGGGTTGATATTCTAAGTCCAGAAAATTCGGATATTGCGTTTTTCTACGCAAAAACAAGCGCCAACGATGCCAACGCATTTACATTCAACGACTATATGCGTAGGTCCGCAGGAAAAAACGGATTTCTTGCAGAAAACCACAATCTTTCGCATGTGCTTTCTACAATAGAAAATCCTAACGATCCAAACTATACAGCAGACTGGTTAATAAAAATAGACAATGGCAAAACACTTATTACCCCTATTACGGATCCTGGGTTTTCAAAAACTATTGTAAGTGCTATTTACTCAAACGAGAGATGTATTTACCAGTTATACGAAAGAAAAAGTATGGAGCAGCTCCAACTCAAATATGTTGACATATATCATTCCGACAAGCGATTGTCTTCGGTATCAACAATAAAAACGCAAAGCCGAGATACAGAAATAAAGGCTGTAAATGGCGGAATAAAGGTTATCTGCGAAGAAGAAACAGTAGTGAGTATTTTCTCTGTCTTTGGATGCCTGATCAGTACTGAGCGTTGCTGCAACAATGATATAATACCAGTCTCTCCAGGATTTTACATCGCCACAACCGACCGTGGCGAAGCTTTCAAATTGTTAGTACAGTGATAATTCTGTTATAAAAATAATAGGGGGCTCGTCATTATGATTAGTCCCCTATTGTAATTCTAATCCTCAAGAGCATATTCAACAGTTGTAACGACCCTTACTTTCTTGATATGCTTTGTAGTTTGGTCCCTGTCTTCGATGCTAAACTGTCCTTGATTCGCCCGTTTTATTTTACCAAGCTCACTTTCTGAATCTTCAGCAAACTGTAATGCCGCTTTTCTTGCATTTTTAGTTGCTTCTTTTATCATTTCCGGTTTTATGCTATTCAATCCTGTATATTCAAATTTTATAGCATAGTTATAGTCATTAAAACTAATTGCCAACCCTTTTTCAATTAATGCGTTCATGTTTTTCATAAGAAGTAATACGGCGTCAACATTATTCGTATTTACCGTTATTACAGATGTCAATTTATACCGAAAAGGAGAATCTGACGAATATGTTTTCAAATCAGTTATATCAATATTGTTGGTAATTTCATCTGCATTAATTCCCTTTTCAAACAACATGTCGGTAACCAATTTGTTTTTTCTTTCTACAGTCTTATACAAGACAGACAAGTCATCGCCCATTTCTGTATATGCGATAGGCCATATAACTTTGTCTGCCTTTACCTCTTTTTCCGCAAGCCCTTTAACTGTTACTACCCTGTCTTTTGTTACAAATCCATTAAGGCCTGATTTAATATATAGACCTAATACTGCTATTCCTATTGCAATAACTGATGCACTAATAATCCCTTTATTCATAGTAAAAACTTTTTAAAATTTGACTTAATAGTCAATTAAAGGTTTAATCCTCTCTATAGAATTGGCATTGGTATAGTCGTGCAAAAAAATCCCAATTATCCTGAATCAACCCTAAACCATTTTCACCAACAGGATATTTAGCGTCGGGAAGAAGATTGTTTTCGAAAAGATATCTTGTCAAATCTACTGGGCAACGCCCTGGCTCAAGCAATAACTTATAAGCATTTTCTATAGCATCATGTTTATTATATAACGGATTATCTCGATGCTTTATAAATTGTGCTACATCTGGTGCTATTATTATTCCCTTTTCCCTATTTGCATATATAGTAAAATTTTCAAAATCTTTTAATTGAGGAAAACACTCTTCCCCGCAATCACCCCAACCCATTTCTGAAATAAGAAAAGAATTGAGGTCTGCATAACTTTCAAAGAATTTAATTTTTTCTCCTTTTGTGACATTTATAAATTTCTGGTAGAACTTGTGAACAGAGCGTTTCTGTTCTTTCTTTGTAGGTACTTTATTATTGACAATTAGATTTAGCCATTCATCAATCATTAAAGCAAGAGGTCCTGTCGGCTTTTCAAAAGTTATTTTCAATCTTTCTTCATTTCTAAGAGTTTCTTCAATAGAAAGTTCTTCATCTTCATCAATATCAGGCTCATATGAATATTTGCTTACAGGACGCATAAAATAACTATTCCAAAACAGCCAGCCTGAAACTTTGAAAATTATCCGAACCTGCTCTCTATCTTTTAAATCAAGTTCTCTAATCTCATTGAAATTCTTAATTGCAGGAGCTTCGTCGTAAAGGAATCTGAAAAGTTTTGTAACTTTCTTTGACAATCGCAAAATATCTGAATCGTATGGTGACAAAATGCAGTTAAATCCCAATTGAGACTCTAATGATAGCCAAATTACAAACGACACATCAATGCCATTTAGTTCATAATCAATATAATCTTCTGGTTCTTTATAGAAAGGCACTGGCTTATTATATAAATGGCGACACATAGTCACAAACGCACGCCAAATTCCAGCATCTGCAACTATATCTTGATAGTATGAAACAATAGTCAATGATAATTTCTTTATTACCATATCCGGCAATTCTGGGAAAACACCCATTTCGCGACTCATATTCGCTATATAGTTTGCTAGCGTAAGATAATAGTCGTCTGTTTCATAATCATTATCGCTATTGAGCATCAAACGCTTTAATTCGTATAAATCAATATTATCCATTTTATTTTTGATTAAGCCATTTTATAAGGTTTTCTATACTATTAAATACTTTATCCGAGAAATGTAATTCATTAGTATCAATAAATTCTACAATATCTTCCGCTTCATCACTAATGATGTAATTACTACGCTTCAATGCATTTTCCAACCATTTTTTTAATACAGAAGATTTTGATATAACTTTAATTTGTTTTGTAGAAGATTCACAAATCTCAAAATCTCCAGAAGATAAATCGAAAGTAATATTTGATTCAGGAAAAAGCATTTTCAATTTATCAGAAAGAATCAAGTCTTCAGTTCCACCACACAGAATCTGTCCGCTACAAAGCATCCACAGCTTATCAGATAATTGAAGAGACTGGCGAATATCATGAGAAGACACTAAAATAGCCCTATTCTCATCATGTGCTAACTTATGCAATAACACAAGTATAGAAAGTCTGCTCTTTACATCAAGAAAAGCGGTCGGTTCATCAAGTATGATAATCTCAGCCTCCTGAGCCAAGGCCTTTGCAATCATTACCTTTTGTCTTTCTCCATCTGATAGTTCTGCAACATAATTTCTCCTTTTCCTTTCAATTCCAACGAGTGACATAGATTTGTTAATAATCTCTTTGTCTAAAGCATCTAACCTACCCATAAAACCGGTATATGGTTGTCGCCCAAGAGCAACTAACTCTTCAACAAGCAAACCTCCTGCAAAAGTTCGTTCTGTTGAAACTATTGCTATAAGTTTTGACAATTGCTTGGGATTATATGTTTGTATTGTTTTTCCGTTAAGAATAACCTCTCCATCAATTGCGGGTTGCAAGCCTGTTAAAGTTCTTATCAATGTTGATTTTCCTGCCCCATTTTCACCTAAGACGCTCACCAATTCTCCTCGATAAAGAGACAAAGTCAGAGATGACATAATTGTCGTTATTTGCTTTCCTTTTCTATATCCAATACTCAAGTTGGAAGTTTTAAGTATCGCATCCATCAGTTAAAATAAAATATTTTACGTCGGTTCAGTATAATAAATATAATTACTGGGACTCCTATTATTGGAGTAATTGCATTAATTGGAATAATTCCATCGGATGGAAATACGCTTAAAAGACTACAAAGCATTGCAATAACACCACCTGACAATATTGTGACAGGCATCAAACGCAAATGGTCAGACGTGCCGAGCATAAGCCTTGCAAGGTGAGGAACCACTAATCCGATAAAACCGATGGGGCCACAAAAAGCAGTAACAATAGCAGTTAGCAAGCCTGTTATAAGCAGTAACATATTTCTTGTACGTTTAAGATTCACTCCGAGATTTTCAGCATATCTTTCTCCTAATAATAGTGCATTTAATGGCTTTATCAATGCCATCGCGCCAATAATTCCAACCAAAATTACAATAGAAAAGAATGGCAATTGCTTTGTAGTAACTCCTGAAAAATTACCCAATCCCCAAATAACAAAGGAATGTACGCCCTCTTGTGTTGAAAAGAAGTTCAGCAAACTAATTGCCGAAGAAGCAAGATAACTAATCAAAACACCTACAATCAAAAGCATAGTTGCACTTTTAACAATGGTTGAAAACAAGAGTAGTATCATCATTATTAAAAATGCACCAATAAGAGCCCCGAAAAGGATTGCAATATAACCTCCAAAACTTGTATATAAAGCACCACCTGACAATAAAAGAAGTAACGCAACTCCCAAGCCGGCTCCTGTAGAGATACCCAAAATTGACGGATCTGCCAAAGGATTATTGAAAGATGTCTGCAACAAAAGTCCACAAACAGCCAAGGCCGCTCCTGACAAACATGATGTTACTATCAAAGGCAAACGACTCTCTAAAACAATAAACTCCCAAGCTCTATTAGATGATTTACCACAAATAACATTAAAAACGCCTGATACTGGGATATCTACAGAACCGACTAATAGTAAAGCAATTGACAATCCTATTATGCTCAATATAAGAGCAAATAATACTATCTTAAATCGCGACATAGCCCTACTCTATTTTTTTATAATATTTCAAATTATAGTCAGGAAGCAACTCTGGATGAAAAATTTTCAAATATTCTTTAAGAAGTAAATTTGGATGGAACGGAGTTTCTTCAAATAATCTACTTGTCGCTGTATTTGCACTATAAATATTTCCTTTTTTAAATGCTTCAAATTGGTTATTATGCGAATATAAATTTAGAAAAGTCTTTTTGGTCAAATCTGTCCCAATAGTAGAAACAAGCCAGAAATCAGCATCATTAGCCTTATTTAAAACTTGAGGAAAGTCAAGAGCTAAAGAGCCATTTGAATTATCATCACTCCATGGATACATAGCACCTGCATCTTTGTATAATATAGCCTTATAACTTTTACCGCCGGGGACATACCATACACCACTCATTACATATTCGGATATAACTTTAGGCCGAGACTCTGCTTTATTTGCAAAACTTTTTAAAGTTTCATATTCAGTTGCTACTGAATCAAATATAGAATCTGCTTTTTCTTCACTACAAAACAACATACCTATAAATTTAATCCATTCAGCCCTCCCCAATGGCGTAGTCTCCATATAGTCTGCCATCTCAATAATTGGGGTTCCTATATTTTCCAAGATTCCATAACCTGCATTTTGAAATGGTGAAAGGATAATAGCCTCAGGTGATTTGCTTATAATTTTTTCAGCAACAGGCGCCATTGTTGAACCACAGTCAATAACACTGCCGTTTTTTAAACCATCTACTATTTTCGGATTCTTAAAAAACGGCGCATCACAAACGGCCTGGACAGATGAAATATGCCCCAACTCATCAATAGCCTCTGCATGGACACCAGAATATACAAGGACATTTTTTAACGGAACTCTCACAAGCGTTCCGTTAGGCAAATTTTCAGGCAAGCAAGAATCTCGATGAACCAATATATATGTATGCAAGATTTCTCCTTCTATCCATGGATTTTTAACTTTCACTTCAGTGTATTTATCCGCATGAAATACAGTTATTCCCTGCATGTATTTAAACTCTTGTTTATTCTCCTCACTTTTGCTCTTAGAGTTAGTGCAGGAAATACACAAGCAGGCAATTGATAATAATATTAATATTAGATTTTTCATTTTATATATTTTCTGCAAATATAACAAAAGGTGAGAGCATTGTCAAATGCGTCACATATTATCAGCATAGTGATATTAAAAAGTCTGGACGATATGCCCAGACTCCATACAATTAATTATCGTTCTAACAGAGGTCTCACCACTGGAATCAATTTATCGGCATATCGCCTAAAACCTATATCTGTAAAATGAATGCCATCAACAGTGCCTTCATTATCATATCCGGATAGACCTTCACTTGTCACATAGTATATATCTTTATATCCATCTTTTAAAAGTTTCTCGTAGTTTCGTCTAAATGCAGCATTTTTCTTTGGCAAATATGTGCGGAAGAAACTATCAAACTTGGCATAACTGTACATCGGACCTTCTACCATAACAACAGGAACTTCTGGCCTTAAATCTTTTAATATTTTAATGAAGCCGTATGTCAATGTATCACACATCATTTCAGTGCAATTAGGAACTGGGTCTATAACAAACACGCCCGCATCCTTTATTGAAGCCAATGCACGGGCAACACAAGCATCCATTTTTCCCTCGCCAGAAAAACCGAGGTTTACTACTTCACAATTTAAATCACGTTGCATCATATTTGTTGCAACCATTCCAGTTCTTGTTGAGCAACCTCCTTGCAATATGCTAGTGCCATACATTATAACTTTCTTACCCACTTTAGGGTTGTTAATTAAAGGCTGCTGAATGGTTGACTGTTCATCAACAGCAATTTCCATTTTTGTTACACCATCATATAATGGTAAATATATCAAATATTCATGCATTCTGCCATCTAAATTTTCTACAAAAATTTTTTCGCAAGACTTGGTTTTCTTATCAGCAATAGGTCTGTTTGTATTAACATATTCCCAACGACCTTCATCGTTAAGTATATATAAATCCATACCTTTCAAACCAGTATCAGCCATGTGGAACATATGTGTATCCCACAATAGTGTATAACGCAAGCCAACACGTTTAGAATCAGTTGCAAAACGGATTCCTAAACCACTACTACACTGCTGACGATTCCATAAGTCAGTACGAACACTGTCTTTTAAGTATTTAGGCAAGCGCTGAAAAGGTGTTTCTGTATCTGAAAACGCCTTATTAATCATTCTAAAGTTCAGTGCATCAACATATTTTAATGTTGTTTTCTTATCTTCTGCATTAACATTTACAGCCAATGCTAATAATAATGTTGCAAAACTTATACGCAACATCGTCCTAAGTAATTTCATAATATGGGTGTTAAGTTATAAATAATATTAAAAAGCATTTTTTTCTCCTTGTATGGCATTAATAACAGTCCTGAATATAATTTTTATATCCAACCAGAAAGACCAGTTTTCAATATACATAACATCATATTCAACTCGTTTCTCCATTTGCCAAAGCTCTTCTGTTTGACCTCTGTAGCCGCTAACCTGAGCAAGACCTGTTATCCCAGGCTTAATCATGTGCCGGACCATATACTTGTCAATTAAACGGCTATATTCTTCAGTTTGCTTAACCATATGTGGTCTTGGGCCTACGACAGACATATTTCCTATTAGAACATTAACAAATTGTGGCAATTCATCAAGACTTGTTTTTCTAAGGAAATCTCCAACCTTAGTTTTTCGAGGGTCATTCTTAGTTGCTTGCAATTCATCAGATTTGTCGTTTACCTTCATTGTCCTGAATTTCAAACATGTAAATTCACGTCCTCTATAACCAGTTCTTTTTTGTTTAAAAAGAATAGGTCCCTTTGAAGAACATTTAATTGCTATTATTATTGGTACAAGTATGGTAAAAGACACTAACAGAATAACTGCCAATGAAAAAATCATATCAAATAGTCGCTTAAGTATTCTATTCCACCTTGACATCAAAGGGTTTGGTCTGTAAATCATTATAGGCAAATTTCCCATTGATGTTAAACTAAAGGTAGTTGTCATAAACCCACTAATCATAGGAACGTAGAAGAATTGTACATCATAATCATCAGCAATCTTTATAATGCGACCAACATCTCCTGCTTCAGAAGGCAGAGCACAATAAATCTCATCTATTTGATTATCTGCTACAAAACTCTCAACATCTTTTAAGCACCCTGTGATTTTGATATCTTTATGCTTCTCATTGTCAAATATTCCTAATATTTTATAGCCATAACCAGGATCTGACTTTATTTCCGAGTATAATTTTTTTGCAGTTCCATTCCACCCTATTATTATTATTTTTCTAAAGTTTAATCCTCTCTTCCTGAAAAACTTAATGATTTTCCGTGATATAAGCCACCATAATGATAGGCATAAATAATATATGGAATAAAAATAGGCATACATTGTCAAAGGTACACTATCATACCCAATCAAAGTTGTGAATGCCATCATTATAAGAAAATGCAAAGAGAAAGTCTGAAATAAAAGAATCATCATTTTATCTGCAAAAAGAATCCTCTTTTTATGGACTTCAGAGAACATAAAAATTGCTGGACAATAAGAAATATTTAGTAACAGCCATATAACCTTGTTACCAAATCCTGTTACATTGTCAAAAAAATAAAAAACAAACAAATAGACAAGATTTAATATAATAAAATCAAATAGCGTAGTTATTATATTTATCAAATATCCGTATCTGCCTTTAGTATTCACAATATTTTATATTATTTATGGCAAAAAGGCTAAATTGGATATTTTTAATCCAATTTTGCCTATAATTCTCACTTAAAGGGGAATGTGTCCATAATAAAATAACACATTCCCTTTTAATTACAATTTTTCGTCGATCAACTCAATCTTTTTCTCTATCGCAACTAATTCGTCTTTGGCTTTAGCAATCCTTTTTTCCATTTCCTTAAGAACTGCTCCTCCTGATTTTGTCGATATATTAAAGAATCCTAAGTTGTTATCATACGTTTTCAACTCATTTCGCTTCTGCTCATATATTCTAACCAATCTGTCTCTTTCTATAAAGAGTTTATTCTTATCTGAAGAAATTGAATCTATATTGTTAGCGAAATTCTCAAATTTTGAGCGACTTTCGTTAATGTCAAATTTATCATATGCCTCATTTAAAGATTTCTTATAATCTTCATAAACTTTGTCCTTTTCTTTATAAGGCACATGTCCAATTTGCTGAAATTCCTGTGCTAAAGATTTAAGCAGGTCTTTAATTTCTTCTTTTGAAAGACTTTCATCAATAGTTTTCAATTTCTCGATGACTGCTTTCTTAAGTTTGAGATTTGTATGCTCTTGCTGGTGAACATTTGATGTGTTTTTACTCTTGTTTTCAAAGAAATAGTCGCACGCTGATATAAAGCGCTTCCATACTGCATCTCCACTCTTTTTAGAAACCGGTCCGATAGTTTTCCATTCTTTCTGCATAGCAGTCAATTCGTCTGCCGTTTTCTTCCAATCAGTGCTATCTTTAAGTGCTTCTGCCCTCTCACACAATTTATGTTTTCTGGCAAGATTATCTGCAGATTCATCTTTCATTTTCTTAAAGAATGTAGCCTTTGCTGCAAAAAACTCATCACAAGTCTTGCGGAACCTTGCAAACAAATCATTGTTTACTTTTTTAGATGCAAATCCCAGAGTTTTCCACTGCTCTTGCAAATCAATTATTTGCTTTGTTGCATCATTCCACTTAACATAGGTATCTAAATCATCAACTTTAATTGATTCTATTTTCTCACAAATGGCTGTTTTTGCCATTTCGTTTTCTTTTTCCTTTTCTTTTCTACTTTCAAAAAATGCTTGATGCCTTTTATTTACAACAGAGGATGCCTCTTTAAATCTTTTCCAAAGGTCTTCTCTTAGATCTTTTACGACAGGGCCAACCTCCCTCCATTCATCATGAAGTTCTTGCAATTTCTTAAATGCAGAAATTATATCAGTTTCTTTGCCAAGCAATTCTGCTTCCTCGCACAATGCAATTTTAGCGTCAAGGTTTTTCTTAAAGTCATAGTCGCGTAATTCCTTATTTACTTTGAGCAAATCATAGAAATTTTCTCTCAAAGTTTGAAATTCTTTCCATAACGCTTTGTCCTCAGCAACTGGGACATTCCCAATGGAATTAAAATCTTGCTGTAGTTGTTGGAATTTTGGATATTGCTTATTTATATTATCAGGGTCCTGGGTTAATCTCTCCAGCTCTAGTAGAATGTCTTTTTTCCTTGACAAATTAGCCTGTCTTTCTGCTTCAATAGCAGCAAGTTGGGCAGCTTTCTTCTCTTTGTATACATTGAGCAATTCTTTCAACTTATCCTCTTGAGGATCAGGCATTGGTGCAAATGCAGAAATTTCATTTCCTTTTTCTACAAAAGCTTCCTTTTCTTTATCCAATTCTATATTCTTTAATACATAAAATTGGTGCTTGATGGCAACGACCTCGTCCTTCACTTCTTCTATGGGTTTTTCCACCAAACATGCAAGTTCACTAACTAACTCTTCTTTATTCAACAAAGATACTTTACCCTTAATCGTTTCTAGATTACTGGATTTGTTTTCTTCTGCTGGATCAAAATCCGGCGTTTGCAAGGTTCTGCCATTTAACTGCATTTCTACAGTTGCTGACTTGTCACACGATTCCATAATATCCATGTTTAGATTTTAGCAATTTTTACTGCCATACATATTAATTATTTTTCAAATTTACATTGAATTATTTAAATATCCTACTTATTTCATCTTTTTTTTAATTAAAAAGATTTTCAGAAGAATTATTGATACCAGTATTAACAAAATATTTCAATATTAATGTATTGATTTGCCTTTATTTCAAGTAGAAATATTGATTTTCATTTGTTAGTCCACTCATCTATAACTATATTTGCAAAAAACTTAAAAACCAAATTATTATGAGGATCTTATTCTATTCACTTATTTCATCGCTTATTGTTTTGTTTGCTCTTTCAGCAACTGCACAAAGCAAAAAATGCACGTTAAAAGTAACAAATGACGCAACAATACTTCATGCTTGGTGTTGGTCTTTTAATACAATTAAGAATAATATGAAAGACATAGCAGCAGCAGGTTACACTTATGTCCAGACATCTCCTGCAAATATGTGTTTTATTGGAGAAAATGGCGGTAAACAGATTTTTGGAAATGGCAAATGGTATTATCACTATCAGCCGATTGACTGGAAAATTGGGAACTACCAGTTAGGAACCCGCGATGAATTTATTGCAATGTGCGCAGAGGCAAAACAATATGGTATCAAAATATTGGTTGATGTATTACCAAACCACACAGCTTTTGATACAACAGCGGTTACAGATGATTTAAATAATGCTGTTGGAGGACATGTAAACCTTTATCATGCCAATGGATTAAATGAGATTACCGACTATAACGACAGATACCAATGCACTACAGGTGCCATGGGAGGATTACCTGACGTTAATACTGAAAATCCAGATTTCCAATATTACTATATGCAATATGTAAATGACTTAATTGCTTGTGGTGCTGATGGCTTTCGCTACGATACAGCAAAGCATATAGGATTGCCATCTGACCCACTTGATGCAAAATCTAAACAAAATGATTTTTGGGATGTTGCTATGGGGAGAAAACCAATTAAAGACATAACTTTAATGAATAAAGACAGTCTGTTCATCTATGGAGAAGTTCTTCAGGACAAAAACGTCAAGCAAGATGAATATGCTGAATATTTCGGTATGTGTGCAAGTAATTACGGGCATGTTATCCGTACTATAATTTCTAACCGCAAAACATCCGTTGCAGAAGTATCAGACTGGCAACATTCTGTTTGTCCTGCAAAACTCACAACATGGGTTGAATCACATGATACATACTGCAATGCTAATGAATCGGCGAGTTTAACTGACACTCAAATCCGGTTAGGTTGGACTATTATTACCGCTCGCCAAAACGGTATTCCTTTATTCTATTCCCGCCCTGCTGGCAGCACTCGCGAAAACATTTGGGGTAATAATGTTATTGGAGAAAAAGGTAATGATGAATTTAAGCATCCAGAAGTGGTCGCAGTTAATAAATTCCGCAAGGCAATGTATGGCGAACTTGAAACCATTTCTACTTATAATAATGGGCAAGTCGTTATTATTGAGCGAGGTAACAAAGGTGTAGCAATCATAAACTTATCAACAAATCCAATATGTATTGAAGCAAAATCTGTTCTGCCGTCGGGAGATTATACCGACAAGGTACACAATAATAAATTTGTAGTAAAGAAAGGCATTATAAAAGCAACTCTTAAACCGGAATGTTCTTACTTAATATACTAATATGAAAAAATTAGCCTAAAATATTATATGCCTTATAGGGTTTATGGCAACAATAGGAAGTGTAAACTCACAGCAATTGGAATTTCTTGATGATGCAAAAGTTATAACAGTCACAGGTGATAACATTAACCTCAGAAAGAAACCAAATGAATGGGGAGGATATTCAGTTGCATACGGCAATCAACTTGCTTATGACTTTAGTGATGGAGACTGCTATCTTTTAGATGTTATTAAGATGACCGACGCTGAATTAGATAGGATATTCTCAATGGCAGAAAAAGACGAAAATTATCCCACATTAATTTATGCAAATATTGGAGGTTCTATTGTTTGTATTGCAACAGTAAACGAATAGCAAGAACCTATCTTATTAGTTAAGGGGTTGTGTCGAAATAGATTTCTGACGCAGCCCCTTTTAGGTGCGTTATAATTAATAAACTGCAAGGTGCTGATAATGAGGCTGACAAGAGTTTACTAACAGTAAATGACTGAGGCCAAATTTCGAAAGTGACGAAGCAGTTTGTAATTATGACACACCGCCTATTTCAACCCTAAATCACTATAAGATATAGAAAGTATAATAAAAAAATGAGGAAATACCAATTGACTTGATAATTCCTCATTAAATTTTTATGCCACTCTTATTTTAAGAAGAAGCATAACTTAATTTGTGCTATTCACTCATCTTCATTTCCCAGTTATTAAACGTTTACGCAATTATGATTAACAAATTAAAATCCTATTGCAAAGGTATTATAACGTTTAATAATGTACAATCACGAAGAATGAGTAATTTTTATTGTAGAATACTTACTATTCGTGATTTTCATCCATTATCTCCTTAGGCAAAAGTAAATTCAGAAGCATATAGCCAAGCACACCTGATATTAAAGAACCAATTAGAATGCCTAATTTAGATGCATTCAGCATTTCCAAATGAGCAGCATCAGGGAAAGATAGGTTGGCAATAAATAAAGAAACAGTGAAACCGATTCCGCCTAAAACCGACACTGCTCCAACCATTTTCCAGTTAGCCCTATAGGGCATTGGCGCAAGTTTAAATTTAACAGCAAGCCATGTAAATGAGAAAATACCAATAAATTTGCCTAATACCAAACCGCATATAACAGCCAAACCAACTCCGCTATATATATCTGTCATTTCCATACATCCAAGAAATATGCCTGCATTGGCAAAAGCAAATAATGGAATAATGATGTAGTTAACTAATGGATGTAAAGTATCCTCAAGGTCCTGTAACGGAGAAATAACCTTATCTGACGCTGATTCAATCTGCTTCAACCAATCCATTTGTGAATTTGTCAAAATCTGGCCTTTTTCGCTATCTTCTTCGTTTTCTGAGATAACCGGGAAATGAGAGATACTGCGTCTTATCATTGATATGTATTTACGTGGGTTAAAGACTGGCTTAGCGGGAATACAAAAAGCAACTATTACGCCTGCTATTGTAGAATGAATACCAGAATTCAAGAAACAGTACCAAACGACAATACCTACCAATATATAATACATTTTGCTTTGAATTTTCCATACAGAACCCATTATCAATACCACGACTGCAATTGCCGCATATAGCAAATATGACAACTCTAGATGGGTTGTATAACAAGTTGCAATAACAAGAATACCTCCAATATCATCAACAACTGCAAGAGTTGTCAAGAATATCTTCAATGAAATAGGAACTCGACTACCAAGCATAGCCAAAACGCCAAGAGAAAATGCAATATCTGTTGCCATTGGAATTGCTGAACCTCTTGCAAATTCCTCTCCCGCACTCAAGAACTGGAAGATACCAATAGGGACAACCATTCCTCCTATTGCTGCAATAATTGGCAATAAGGCTTGACGGAAAGAAGACAATTCGCCTACCAAAACTTCCCTCTTAATTTCCAATCCAATAGTAAAAAAGAATATAGCCATCAATGCATCATTTATAAACTGCATCAATGTCATTGTTTCCCCATTATGAGCAAACAGATTAAAATTTCCTATTTGCAAACTTATTTTATGATTCCAAAAATCAAAATAATGCTCACGAATACCTGGAATATTCGCGGCAAGCAAAGCAAGGATGGTTGCTACTATCAAAGGATTGCTCGCTTTCACATAGCCAACAATCATCTTTCTTGCTGAATAAAAAACATTTGTCATAAAACCTAAAATTTATCTTTCTTAATCTAATTTCAATATTGCGAGGAAAGCCTTTTGCGGTACTTCAACAGCACCAATCTGCTTCATCCTCTTCTTTCCTTTCTTCTGCTTCTCCAACAGTTTTCTCTTTCGGCTAATATCTCCACCGTAACATTTTGCAGTAACGTCTTTTCTTACCGCCTTAATTGTTTCTCTTGCTATAATCTTAGCACCAATTGCCGCCTGGATTGCAATATCAAATTGCTGGCGCGGAATTAGTTCCTTTAATTTTTCACACATTCTCCTGCCAAATGATACAGAGTTATCAAAGTGGGTCAAAGTACTCAATGCGTCAACAGATTCTCCATTAAGCAAAATATCCAATTTAACAAGTTTGGATTCTCTAAAATCATGAATATGATAATCAAATGAAGCGTAACCTTTAGAAATGCTCTTTAATTTGTCATAGAAGTCAATAACTATTTCACCCAAAGGCATATCAAATACTAACTCCACCCTATTTCCTGAGATAAATTCCTGCTTAATCAATTCACCTCGCTTGCCAAGGCATAATGTCATAATCGGACCTATAAAATCAGCAGTAGTTATAATTGACGCTCTAATATATGGTTCCTCGATATAATCTATTAAAGTTAAATCAGGCAGTCCTGACGGATTATGGACTTCTATAACATTTCCTTTCTTATCATGAACTTTATATGAAACATTAGGCACTGTTGTAATAACATCCATATTAAATTCTCTGCCTAAACGCTCTTGTATAATCTCCATATGCAAAAGCCCAAGGAAACCACATCGGAAACCGAATCCCAATGCTGCAGATGATTCTGGCTGGAATGTCAAAGACGCATCATTCAACTGTAACTTTTCAAGAGATGCTCGAAGGTTTTCAAAATCCTCTGTCTCAATAGGATAAACACCAGCAAATACCATGGGCTTAACTTCTTGAAAACCGGCAATAGCTTTTTCACATGGATTAGAAACATGGGTTATTGTATCACCGACCTTAACCTCTCGTGAAGTCTTAATACCTGAAATAATATAGCCCACATTTCCTACTGACAACTCATCAGTTGGTAACATATTAAGTTTCAAGACTCCAATTTCTTCCGCATTATACTGTTTTCCTGTATTTACAAACTTTACGAAGTCTCCTTTTTTTATTGAGCCATTAACCACTTTAAAATAAGCGATAATCCCTCTGAATGGATTAAACACAGAATCGAAAATCAATGCTTGAAATGGAGCATCTTTATCTCCTTTTGGAGCAGGAACTCTTTCTACAATTGCTTCAAGAATTTCAGGAACACCTACGCCTGATTTTCCACTTGCTCTGATTATTTCTTCATGCTTGCATCCCAATAAGTCAACAATCTGATCCTCGACTTCTTCTGGCTTAGCACTATCCAAGTCAACTTTATTGACAATTGGTATAATCTCCAAATCATTGTCAATTGCCATATAAAGATTAGATATAGTTTGTGCTTGAATGCCTTGTGATGCATCAACTATTAGCAAAGCGCCCTCGCATGCCGCAATAGAGCGTGAAACTTCATATGAAAAATCGACATGTCCAGGGGTGTCAATCAAATTAAGCACAAAATCTTCACCATTGTGGCGATATGTCATTTGAATCGCATGACTTTTTATTGTAATACCCCTTTCTCTTTCAAGATCCATATTATCAAGCACTTGATCTTGCAAATCTTTTCCAGATACTGTATTTGTATATTCCAAAAGTCTGTCTGCAAGAGTACTTTTACCGTGGTCAATATGAGCAATAATGCAAAAATTCCTTATATTTTTCATATAAATCGTATTTCAGAGTACATATATCTCTGTTAGTTTTATCATAATTATAATAACAATCCAATGCGTATTTTTAAGCATTCTTTTTTAAGAAAACTCCGAATATCAATGTATCCAAACGTCAATGCAATAAAATGCTTAATTTAATGCAAAGTTACTATATATTATAATTTGCAGAAAATGGCCAATTGTTAAATAATGTCAAACCATTATTTCTGAAATCAATGCTGTATCAATTATAACTGACTATCTCTGCATTCCTCGAACCAAATTCATTATTTGAGTTAAAACAGATGCCTTATCATCGTTAACAATTATACTAACACACTCTTTATCATAAATACGATCTAAACCTACCTGCGAATTAATTCTGGCAAGAACATCTTCTTTGGATAAGCCATTTCGATTCATAACCCTTTTAACGCGGATATCTTCTGGGGCATTGACAATCCAAATTTCATCAACAAGCTTATCCATACCGCTTTCAAAAAGAATTGCAGTTTCCACAAAAGAAACACTTTTTGTGTTAGACCATGCTTCATAATCTTGACGTACAAATGGATGAACTATTGAATTTAATTTAGCCAGTGCTTCCTGATTGTTAAATACAATCTTAGAGATATAAGCCTTATTAACAATATCACCAACAACGGCATTATTACCAAACGCTTTTCTAAGTTCGTTCTTCAATGATTCTGATGAGTTCATTAATCGTTTTGCTTGTGAATCACAATCATAAACAGAAAAGCCTATTACTCGCAATATTGATGACACAACACTTTTTCCGCTTCCTATTCCTCCTGTTATAGCAATTCTCCTCATAAATGCTCAACTATAAATTCAACACTATCATTCTGTAACACCACATTCTGGAAATTAGTTGGCACATTTCCAATCTTTATTGGTAATTTCGAATAGCCTTTATTGATGTCTTCAAAATCAACATATACATCAAACATACAACTTTTTACTTTCTCAAAATCACTCATTGGAACAAAATATGATGCCTTAATTTTTGTAGGGAAAGCCAATAATCTATATCCGTTTGGAACATGTGCTGCTTTAACAACTACTTCAGAAGAAGCTGCAATTAATGGTTCTACAGGGACAACAATAGTTACAGAATCAGGGATTGTTTTAACATTTTTCATCTTTTCAACTGCAACTGTATATACAACTGTATCCTTTAATTCATTCATATTTACTCTTTCTGTTTTCATCATTGTCAAACCGAACAAAGTTTGTTCGTCAGAATATACATATACAGAATCAATTGACGATTTAATTTTTCCGTTTATTACATACTGGAAATTTGACGTAAAGTTTCCAGCAACAAGTAGAGGTAATTTTTTTGCTGGTAATGTCGTGTATTTAACGCTTATATCTGTTGGAAATACGGATACAATTGTTGCATCATTACCAAAAACATCTACCAGCATGCCCTCTATATCTTGTTTTTTGATAACGACATTACCTTTCTTATCGGAATATTTATCGAATGGGACATCAACTTCTGGTGCCTTACCAAATATGTATTTAAATAAAGCGTAACCTGTGTTTTTAACCGACACTCGGATTTCTTTAGGAACATCATTAATGATAGTTACATTTCCTGGTATGTTAGATATTGCAAATTTCACTTTATAGTGCTCCTGCATTTGATTGTTCATCACCAAAATAGACCAAAATATAAAGGAAACAAAAACAAAAACGAGATATAAGACAACATCTCTACCCCTTGAAGATGATAGGAAAGATTTAACTCTGTCAATCACATTAACTATATATTCTTTATAATCCATATAAACATCAAAGGTATTTCAGATTAACTTGTCTATATAAAAGCCTTATAAATAATTTTCCGTTTTACAAAGCAACTTAAATTAAAAAGGTTGTGCCAAATAACTCTGGCACAACCTTTACTTAAAGGTTTTAATTACTTAGATTCTTTAGCCTCTGCAACAGTAGGATAGACAGAACCTTTATCAATTCTGATTTTTACATTTTCTGCAATTTCAAGAACAATGTATGTATCGTTGATTTCTTTTATTTTACCGTGGATACCACCGGCTGTAATTACTTTGTCACCGTTCTGCAAGCCATCACGGAATTTTTTAATTTCTTTTTGTTTTTTAGATTGAGGTCTAATCATAAAGAAATAAAAAATAGCGATCAGGACAACAATCATAAGAATCTGCATCATGCCTGCTCCAGCACCAGCATCTTGCAATAAAATTGAATTTAACATAACTATTATATTTGGTTAATTATTAATCAAGTGATTTATTAAGTAAACCCTCGTTTTTCAAATGCTTGATAATTGAATAGAGGATACCGTTTATGAATTGACCGCTATTCGGAGTACTGTAGCATTTAGCCATTTCAACGAACTCATTTATCGTAACAACAGCAGGAACAGAAGGTACTTTTTCAAGTTCAGCAAGTGCAACGTATAAGATCACAACATCCATAAACGCCAATCGCTCTGTATCCCATGAACTTTTCTTGACAAACTTGTCTATTAATTCAATATAGCGCTCTTTATTCTTAACTGCATTCACGAATAGCAATTCGGCAAATTGTGCATCCTCTTCATCCTTATACTGTGGCAGAAATGGCATTTCTTCGTCACTTGTGAAACGCTTTATAGTCTTAACAACAAATGTTCCGACTATATCGATATCATCATTCCAATATACGCTTTTTGATTCCAGCAACTCTGCCAAATCTTCATCAGGGAGAACCACTTTCTTCATTACCTGCCTCCAGAATTCAATGTCATCATTGTCAGATACAGACTCTTTAGTCATATATTCCTCATAGATGTCAGATTTAAGAATCTTATCCAAAATCAAACGGAGGTAAACTTCATCTTCTTTCCAAGTTAAAGAAAATGCCTTAACCATTTCCTGAAGAGGTTGTGATAACATTAAAGAGTTAACAAATGAATTATCAACAAAACGCATATTCGGATTCATCTCTTCTTCAGACGGCATATACTTTCCTTTTGCCGCTTCAATTCTACGTTCTTGTAGCTTTGTCAACTCTATCGGCAATGTTAGAAGATAATAATAAAGTTCATAAGCCTTATCAAGACTGTCCTTCAATCTTGCCTTTGTTGTTTCAAGTGTATCATCTTTATTAATAAGATGAGAATATAGTACTTGAACTACTATAATCCTTATCAAGATTCTATTTATCATATTGTTAATCAATTTTCACTACAAAGATAGTGCAAAGTGTGTGTAGAAAAAAACAAAAAACATAGTTTTTCAGTTTTACATCGAACCTATACCTATCTTTTTCAACAATTTGTAATTTTAATAAATAAATAATCTATAGGATATCCGAATTGCGTTGACGAATAACCTCATAAATCATTATACCTGCGGCTACAGAAACATTCAATGAATTTATTTTACCATACATCGGAATTGCCGCGAAGAAATCACATTCTCTAAGATTTTCTGCCGAGATTCCACTATCCTCCGCTCCCATAATTAAAGCAGTTGGTAATTGCAAATTCGCCTTAGTATAATCAGAGCTTCCCTTTTCGGTAACTCCAACAATCGACATTCCTGAATTTTTCAATTGCTTAATTGTTTCGTTTAGGTTTCTCACTCTTGCAACCGGAATATGCAGCAATGCACCAGCAGAAGTTTTTACTGCATCTGCATTAATAGAAACGCTACCCCTTTCAGGAATAACTATAGCATCCACACCTGCACATTCGCATGTCCTTGCAATTGCACCAAAGTTACGCACATCTGTTATTCCATCAAGAACTACTATGAACGGAGTTTTGCCTGACTCATAAAGTGTTGGTACAAGATTGTCGATATTTTCATAACTAACCGGTGAAAATATTGCAATTACTCCTTGGTGATTCTTACGCGTAATCCTATTCAACTTTTCAACAGGCACACGTTGCGTCAAAACCTTATATTCCTTTATAATCTGAAAAAGTTCAGCAGAAAGTTCTCCTGACAAATCTTTCTTAATCAAGATTCTGTCAATCTCTTTTCCTGAAGCAATGGCTTCAATAACGGCTCTTATGCCAAAAATATATTCATTAGACTGTAACATCGTTTTATAATTTTAACAGAGACTTAGCATTTTCTATAGCAGCATCATTGATAGTAGCACCACTTAGCATTCCTGCTATTTCCAATATCCTATCATTATTATCCAACTGCTTAATATTTGTTATTGTTGTATTATCATTATCCTTTTTATATACCTTAAAATGGCAATCTCCCAATGCTGCAACCTGTGGAAGGTGAGTTATTGTTATTACCTGAATCTGCTTAGAGATTTTCTTCATCATTTCACCAATCTTATTAGCAATCTCGCCAGATACTCCGGTATCAATCTCATCAAAAATAATTGATGGCAACTGCATTGATTTTGCTATAATATATTTAATTGAAAGCATTAAGCGAGACAATTCACCTCCAGAGGCAGTTTTTTCAACTGGCATAAGTTGCTGATTTTTATTAAATCCGACAGAGAAAGTAACAGAGTCATTACCTAAAGAATTATACTCTATCTTTTTCCTATCCACCTTAAACTGCAAGTTCTTCAATCCTAAAGGAACGGCTACTTCTATCAGTTCTTTCTCAAAGACACTTGCCGCTTCCATTCTTGATTTAGAAAGATTATCAGCTGTTTCTGACAAAGATTTCTCCAAGTCCTTCAACTTTGCTTCAAGTCTTGTCAATTCCTCATCTGAATTTTGAATCTCCGACAATGATTTTTCCAAGTCCCTCTGTATTTCAATCAATTCGGTAACGGTTCCAACATGATGCTTTTGTTGAAGTGCATAAATCATATTTAGACGTGTCTCTATTTCTGCCAACTCGGCAGGGCTGTCTGTAAGATTTTCAACTTCACCGTTTAAGGTATCATAAATGTCTTGCAATTCAATTAAAATTGGCTCTATGCGTTCAATAATCTGACCTGACGCATCAAACATTTCTCGAATGCTCTCCAATGACGTTAGCGTCTTTTGGAGTTTTGTTAACACAGAAGAAGTTCCATTGCCAATCCATTCTGTTGCCAAATATATTTTCTCCTTAATTTCTGCAACATTTGACAAAACCTTATAGCTTTGTTCAAGATTTTCCTGTTCTCCATCCTTTAATTTAAGCGGCTTTATTTGTGACAATTGGAATTTAAAATATTCCTCATTATCTCTATTCTTTTCAATCCTCTCTTTTTCCTCTTGCAAATGCTTTCTGACATTACAGTATTCAGAATAAATTGACTTGTATTCCTTCCTTAAATGTTCGTTATCCGCAAGACTGTCCAAAATTTGCAATCTATATTCTGGTTTAAGTAGCAATGCATTACTATGCTGTGAATGGATATCGACAAGACTTAATGCTATTGCTTCAAGAGTTACCAAAGTTACAGGTGTATCATTTACAAATGCCCTTGTTCTGCCATTGGGTAGTATTTCTCGTCTCAAAATGCACTCTTCTCCCAAATCATCTATATCATTCGAGGCAAAAATGTTTTCAAGATTATAACCAGTTACCCTAAAGCAAGCTTCAATCACCGACTTTTTTTCATTATTTCTTATAATTTTAGCATCAAATCTCTGTCCAAGAAGTAATGATAAAGCACCCATGATAATAGACTTACCAGCACCTGTCTCACCTGTTATTATCGTTAATCCCTCTTCAAGATTAATTTCAAGGAAATCAATAAGGGCATAATTTGAGATTCGTAATAATTTCAGCATAACTAATTCTGCTCTTGTTTAATACGGTTCAATCTATCTGTTTCTGTAGGATATAACTTGTAAAGAAGTTCGTATACATTGTTTTTCTCTGTCATATTAGACTTAGAATATACGTTTACAAGTTCATCAAGTTTTGCATCCTTGAACATAGACAATGCAACAGACATTGGTGCTATTTCATGAATTTGTGCAATAATTTCAAGAGACTGTGTAATCACCATTCTTCCTTTATCTGGGCTTAAAACCATTTCATCAAGCCCTTTTCTATGGTAATTATAGAGCAGAGTTCTAATTCCGCTTGTCGATTTATCCATATATGCAGACAACACTGCGCTTCTATTTTTGTTGTCTTCAAATGCTTTCCAGCCCTTTTCGCCAGAACTTTGTCCCATATTGACTATATTCGCAGCCTTTTCGTAATAATAATCGCCGCCATTAGGAGAAAAACTGTCGAAATCAATGGCAAGAATCATATAAGCATAAAAATTCAAAATCGCCGTAAGATTTCCTTCCATAGATGTTTCTGAAAAGACTAACGGTTCATTCTCTTGATACTGAAATTCAATATTTGTATCTCTAAAATTAATAAGAGTTGTTGTATATGAACTATTATATACAGGTCTAAGTGACTGAACTTGCAAATCGCCAGCCATAGTCGTTCCATCAAAGGAGCCAATTGTAAAGAACAATTTGCACTCTATTCTTTCATTTGTAAGGAACTTTGAATTACCCCACTGACGCTCATTCATATACTCGGTAATGGCATTCTTTAAAGTTGTAAAGATTTGTTTGTCGGTGCCAGAAATCTTGTCAGTATTGATTTCTACCGAGCAATTCAACTCTTGCCCTACCATCATAAAAGGGAGTAGAGCACACAAGACTAATATTAATTTTAGAAATTTCATAGAACTATTTTTGAAGTTTAGCAACAAGATAATTTACTATATCTTTTGCAACTTCTTTTTTTGTTTTCAATTCATAATTTGACAAAGAATTATCACGATCTATTATCGTAACCTTATTTGTGTCAACTCCAAAACCTGCGTTCTTATCTGCCAAGGAATTTAGTACTATGAAATCGAGATTCTTCCTTTTGATTTTATCAATTGCATTTTGGATCTCATTGTCAGTCTCAAGTGCAAAACCAACAAGTAATTGTCCTTTACTTTTAGTCTGACCCAAAGAAGCGGCAATATCAGGATTCTTTTTAAGGTGAATTACAGGTATATCCTGCTTTTCTCTTTTTATCTTAGAGGTAGCAATTTCAACAGGGGCATAATCAGCCACAGCAGCCGATAATATTGCTACATCAGATTTAGTAAATTCCTGGACTGAGGCCTTATACATTTCTTCTGCCGACTCCACTCTAATAAGATCAACACCATTATGACCACAATTGATTGAAACTGGTCCGCTAATGAGCGTTACTTGAGCACCTCTATTAGCGCACTCTTCAGCAATAGCATAGCCCATTTTTCCGGAAGAGTAATTTCCAATAAACCTCACAGGATCTATTTTTTCGTATGTCGGACCTGCTGTAATCATTACTTTCTTTCCTTTTAAATCTTCTTTTTGCGCAAAGAAATTCTCAACAGCTGCAAAAATACCTTCAGGTTCTTCCATTCTTCCTTTTCCTATCAAATGGCTTGCCAGTTCTCCCTCTGGTGAATCAACTATTATATTACCATAACTTTTTAAAAGTTCAATATTATGTTGGGTTGACGGATGGGCAAACATATCCAAATCCATAGCAGGTGCAACAAAAACTTGTGCTTTAGCAGAAAGATATGTTGTAATTAGCATATTGTCAGCAACGCCATTCGCCATTTTGGCAATTGTTGAAGCTGTTGCTGGAGCAATAACCATTGCATCTGCCCATAAGCCCAAATCAACATGGCTATTCCAAGAACCTGTATTGGCAGTAAAGAACTCACTTATAACAGGCTTGCCACTAAGTGCGGATAATGTAACGGGAGTTATAAACTCCTTACCTGAAGGTGTAATAACAACCTGCACTTCTGCCCCAGCCTTCACAAACAAACGCAAGAGAGAAACGCTTTTATAGGCAGCAATACCTCCAGATATTCCCAAAATTATATGCTTTCCTTTTAGCATATTAACGCATATTTAACTTTATATTTGTTAGAACCTGTTTTGTATTAAGCGGAAAATCTCCATTCATCATCCAACCAAAGTAGCCCATATCTTTACGCAATACTTCTTCTACTGAAACGCCCTTATATTTGCCAAAATTAAAAACAGGCACTTTCTGATCGTTATAAATAATACGTCCCGCCAAATCCACATTTCTATTATGTGTAGAAAATGTGGATAAAAACTCAACGTCATTTTTTAATTCTGGATACCTATCCAATTGTGCTTTCAGTACTTCATAAGTTGCTTTTGTATCAGCATTTGCAGAATGAGCATCCTCAAGATTCTTTCCACAATAGAATTTATATGCAGCGACAAGTGTCCGCTGTTCCATCTTGTGAAAAATAGTCTGCACATCAATAAAGCGATGCCTTGACAAGTCAACATTAACATCCGCTCTAAGAAATTCCTCCATAAGCAATGGGATATCAAACTTGTTACTATTGAAGCCTGCTATATCACACCCTTCAAAAAATTTGCCAAGTTCTTTAGCTACCTGTTTAAACGTTGGAGCATTCTTAACATCTTCATCAGTAATATGATGAACAGCTGTTGCTTCTGCTGGAATAAGCATTTCTGGATTAATTCGCAATGTTTTTTCAATTTCTTGACCACTCGGCATCACTTTAATTAGTGAAATTTCAACAATTCTATCTTTTGAAATATTTACGCCAGTTGTTTCAAGGTCAAAAAAAATCAACGGATTTTTCAAATTCAGTTCCATAGACTATACGTTAGGTATCATCATTGGCATAACTAAAACCACCCAATCTTCATCTTCTTTTTGCTCAACTGGCAAGAACAGTCCTGGGCGAGCAGGGTCTGATATTTTAATGATAATATTATCAACATTAAAACTATTAAGCACCTCAATAAGTCTGTCTTTATGGAATCCTATTGACAAGTCTTCACCTTGATATTCGCAAGCCAACCGTTCTTCTGCATTTGAGAGCATTTCTGGATCTGTTGCCTTTAAAAGGAGTTGATTATTAGATATATTCATCTGAATCAAGCCTCCATCAGTTGCAAAAATAGAGACTCTCTTAACAACATTGAGTAGAGCATTTTTATCTACTGTAATCTCGTACGGGTTATTTTGAGGAATAACAGCGTTATAATTAGGATATTTTCCATTGATAAAACGACATTCTAACAAATAATCACCAGCTTCAAACATTACACTTTTAGAATCGAATGAAACCACAACATCTTGCTCCTGTTTTTCTAAAATACTTGTCAATACCGCAGCTATTTTAACTGGCAAAATAAAAGAACCCTGAATATTTGGTTTAACTGATTTATTTATATATCTGGCAAGTTTATGCGTGTCAGATGAAACAAAAACGATGCTATCTTCTTTAATATCCCAAAGAATACCCATCATTACAGGACGCATTGGGTCTGTTCCTGCAGCAAAGATGGTTTTATCAAGACTCCTTGGTATTTCCGACGCTGGAATTGTCATTGAAAACAGCTCTTCTTCATGAGCCTCTCTTTCTGGAAATTCTGCACCGTCAAGTCCGGCAAATTTAAATTCTCCGTTAAGGCATCTGATTGATGTTTCAAATGTATTTTCATCTACTTCAAAAGTAACACCTTGTTCTGGCATTTCCTTAAAAAGATCAAGCAGCTTTTTCACGCTGATAGCGAATGAAAGTTCTCCTTCAACATCTTCTACTGGGACATTCGCTACAATTGTACTTTCTTTATCTGTTCCTGTAACAATCAATTTGCCATCTTTGACTACAAACAGGAAATTTGACAATATTGCAATGTTTGACTTTGTTGATACGACTTTACTAACTGCTGACAAATGGGCCAACATGACCTTACTTGAAACTGAAAATTTCATATATATATGTTTTTATTATTATCTTATCATATTTTGGACTAAAACCACAAGGTTCTTCCTTATATATCATACAAAGATAATCATTTTATGTCAAAACAACGATATTTTACTGGCTTTTTTTAACTGTTTAAGTTTCAGTATTGAATTGTGTATTGAATTGTTGTTGAATTACACCGTATGCTTAAAACAACGTTACCATATTAACACTCTTAATCCCATTGTAACAAATATGCCACACTTATTCCTGAATCCGGCATATCTTAGCATACTAAGTTTATTTCTTTTTCAAATAATCCTCTTTTCCTATAAAAACCTGATTGCCGATTGCACCTCCTGCATATTTAAATGCAACTGTGGGAGAATAAAGGATAGAAGCATCCGACTCACTGATTTCTTCTTGATCTTCAATAGATAGAGGTTTATTATATATCTGATAATAGTACATACCCATGCCTATACGGCGAAAGCCGATACTGTATGACCCTACAGTATCTGGCTGAACAGAAATAGAGATACATCCTATTTCCTCCAAGTTTTGTTCCAGACGCTTGAGAGAACTTCTATCCAGGCCACTTTCGCATAGCAAAGAATCTATCTTTTCCTCACTCGGATCCCAATTTGACTCCAGCTCTTCAATCCCGTCTTTGAAATGGAACATTGAAACATTTCCATTTTCAAATTCAATACTCACAGAGCAGTCGGAATTCAATTTATGATTGAGTTCCTCATAAATTTGCTTCATTCTGTCACCATATTTTATGTAATGCTGCTCCATTATTTCAGCATCACATTTGTTTGCAGGATTGAACCACCAAAACAGCACTAAAAGTATGTTTATTATATTCAAAACCAGCAATTTCTTTTTATGCTTGGTTCTGCAATTCAATGACCAGAAAAATGATATACAAGTAATAATATTTGCGGGGATAAATAGCCAAAACAAGAAGGCTACAACCCATCCAAAGTCTGAAGCGTTCACTCCTAAGCCTATAAAACAAATTGCTGTAAGCAATACGCTAACATATTGTGTTAATATCCAAAAACTCATTTTGTTTATTATATTACGCTATTAATTCAAGACCATTCTTCTATTCTAATATCCTTGTATTTGAAACGTCAAATTATCAAATTGCTTATTGGTAAAATCCTTACGAGATACATAGAAATATGCACTTCCACAATCTCCATACATCAATTCAACAGCGGACTCAGAGTAAATTGAATTTACTTGAAGCAATAGGACATTTGCATCTACATCATCTACTATATGGTCTTGCACCAAATGAGCATATCCAAATATCCTCGCAACGGCACCTGTATCTTCGTATGCATCTATTAAATCAGAAGCATAGAAAAATTCGTTAAGATTTTCATCAATAAAATCCAACACAGGACCACTTATATCTTCCACTTTTGGATATGTTATTTGCTCTTTGAATAACAAGTTAAGCTCTGGCAAACGATATTCATCTGCTAATTTATCTGGAAATGCCTCCTTATGCAACAGCTCTTTTGTCACATTAATATATATAACTCGAACACTATTCCCCTCTCCTTCCCAATAGCGATCGCTTAACTCTTGGAAAAAATACATATAACCAGTTTTAGGAAATTCCTCTTCTATTCCATACGCCGCAACGGCCGAACATTCTAACTGTAATAGAAAAGAAAGCGGTTGATTTGTTTCATCTACCGGCCAAATGAAATCATTAGGGACTTCGGGTTCTCCACCTAATTTTGTGCTTCCAAAAAGAGGAATTGTTTTTGCAATATGCAACTCTAAGGATTTGCGTGCATTTAACCTAAAAAACTCAATAAAGTAGTCTATTTTCTCTTTACTTGTCATAACTTGTTTTAAGCGTATGTTTATGTATATTTTAAAATATTATTGTGTCAAGAATCATTTCAAAACACTCATAAAAAAACTAACTATTGCTTGGCATAACTTTTCATTAAGTCAATTAGCATATTTTGTAATATTCCCAATTTCTTTTCTAAAGTATATCATATCTTTTAATACGATTCCATCTTCTTCAATTATATGGTCATAATTGTTTGTGAAAAAATCCTTTATAATATGAGAATAGACGAAACCATTAGATTTATAAAATGATGTATTAGAAATAGTATCACCAGTTCCGACCATTAAAGTTGCAAAATCGAGCATATAATAGCAACATATAAAATTAATCATTTTTCGCCCATAGCCTTTTCTTTGGTATTCCGGTATAACTGCAATATTTTTTAATTCACACACATTATTGCCTTCATCTGTAACAACAGCTACACAAACAGGCATACCCTTTTCTGGCATTTTCATTACAAACATTTTTCCGCGCTCCAAATAGCGAGTTATCATATCTTCCTGCTCATCACCAAGCATAAGAAAATCCATGTAATCCTTCTTGTTGTTTTCAACAATTTCAATTGTGATTGAATTCTCTTTAACCATGTGTAAAATTGGTAAAGAATTGCCTTGTACATCTAATTCATCACGACCATAGACCTTAAAATTTTTATGAATATAAAAGCGAACAGCATTATCATTCTGCTCGTTAACATCAACCCATTTTACACCATACCGGCATTCTGCAATTTCAATTAATAGACTGCCTATTCCCCTATTGAGATAATCAGGAGAAAGGAAGAGCATTTCAATCTTATCTCTGCAAATACCCATAAATCCAATAGGTTGATTGCAATTAAGTACAACTATTAAGTGTTGAATTGATAAAAGTGCATCCTTTACATATGGATAAAGGCTTTCAATATCAAATCCTGTAAGGAAACCATGAGTCAATCTAACAGATTCATTCCAAACATATAACAATTTATCTATTAAATCAGGATGCCTTATTCCCTTTATCTCTTGTATTTTTAAATTATTCATTATTCGTTATTAATAATTAATAATCAATACTACAAATATATATGTTATACTTGAAATTCCAATTATGCCATATGAAATATTTCCAAAGGACACATATTTTCAAATCCATTGTTTCCAATTGTCGCAAGATACCTTTATTCGTTTTGCCGATTCAGTATTGTTTAATACTTATCAATTGGGTAGATATTGTACGAATTCCCCTATTTATTGTATGAATTTAAAACATAATATGGATATAACTTTTACTAAAATTCGAATCATTCAAATAATCTCCATATTTAGCAAAAAATGTTTAAACTTGTTCAATTCACAGGCTTTTTTTACAATAACAATAATATTTCCTCAAATTATTATGTTTTGCAACATTTTCCTTTTCTGATAATAAAAAATTAACTAAATTCGTGGCAAATGAAAATAACCATTATTATAACTCCAAAATATAAACCCTATGAGTTACCTAAAGTTCGATAAGAATCTGCTCATTAATTTGGATCAGTCCCTTCCTAAAGAAATACTGCGTACAAATAAAGCAGGCGCTTATCATTGCACGACGGTCACTGGTTGTAATACAAGGAAGCAACATGGGCTTCTTGTTATTCCCATAAAGGAAATGAACGATGAAAACCATGTCCTTCTATCGTCATTTGACGAAACGGTAATACAGCACGGTGCACCTTTTAATTTGGGTATACACCGCTACAAGAATGGTGTATACAGTCCTAACGGGCACAAATACCTACGAGAATTTAACTGCGACACTGTACCAAAACTAACTTATCGTGTTGGTGGCGTCATTTTAACCAAGGAAAAAGTTTTTGTTGCTCATGAAAATAGGATTTTGATTAAATACACATTGGTTGAAGCCCACTCCCCTACAACACTTCAGTTCCAACCATTTCTTGCATTTAGGAATGCATCAAGTCTATGTTCTGAAAATTCAGAACTAAACAGTTCTTATGAAGAGTTGGAAAACGGCGTTTCATTCTGCCTTTATCCTGGGTATCCGAAATTATACATGCAATTTAGCCACAAACCGGAGTTTGTGTATGAGCCGCACTGGTATAATGGGATAGAATACATTAAAGATATGGCTCGTGGAGAAGCATTCAGCGAAGACCTCTGGGTACCTGGATATTTTCAGATACCTATTAAGAAAGGTGAGAGCATTATTTTCTCTGCAGGAACAGAACCAGCAAAACCGAGAAGTCTTTCCACCTCATTCACAAAAGAAGCGAATGCAAGAACCCCTCGAACTAGCTTCTATAACTGCCTGAAAAATTCTGCCAAGCAATGCTATTTGAAAGAAGGCAAGAAAGACTATCTTCTTGCTGGATACCCTTGGTTCAAGATTCTTGCAAGAGATATGTTTGTCGCCCTACCAGGCACAACAATGGCAATAGATCACAGAGAAGACTTTGAAAAAATCATGTCAACAGCACTGGATGCCTTGATGAAATACCTCGACAAGGGGGAAGTTGACAAAACTATAAAAGATATTGACATTCCTGATATTCCTCTATGGGCTACTTGGACAATTCTTCAGTACTATAAGTTCTATGGTGCAAATGACACAATAAAAAACTATGGTAAAGAATTGGTTTCAATTATCAACCATATATTGGAAGGACGTGTTCCTAATTTATACATCAACGAGGAAGGTCTTTTATCAACAAATGGAACATTGAAACCGGTAACATGGATGGATGTTGAAAAACAGGATGGAAAACCATTGCTACCGAGAACTGGTTACATTGTTGAATTTAATGCACTATGGTATAATGCTCTTATGTTCGGTATCACTCTTTTCAAAGAAGTGGAAGAAAAACCGAAAAACTATGAAAAGTGGCAAAGCACATCAGCAACATTAAAAGAAGCATTCTTAAGAACATTCCTTAACGACTATGGATATCTCTACGACTACGTGGACGGTTTCTACATGGACTTAAGCGTTCGTCCAAATATGCTAATTGCGGCAGGTTGCGACTTCTCTCCACTAGACAGGGTACAACGAAAACGCATTATTGATATTGTAACAAGAGAACTCCTAACTCCTAACGGAATAAGAACCCTGAGTCCAAAAAGTTACGGCTATAATCCTTTCTTTGTAGGAAACCCTCAAGAGAGAATCAACTCCTACTTCAATGGTCCGACAAGACCGTGGCTAATGGGCTTCTACACTGATGCATATTTGCGAGTATTCGGACAAAGTGGCGTTGCATTCCTTCGCAGAATGCTTATTGGCTACGAAGATGATATGACTCGCGAATGTATTGGCTCAATTTCTGAATTATATGACGGCAACCCACCATATAACGGACACGGAGCAATCAGTTTTGCTCCTAACATTGGAGAGGTTCTCAGAGCGTTACGAACAATTAACAGTTTTGATATTTAATCATCCTCAGAAAACAATCCGATTATGAAAGCATTAATGTTTGGGTGGGAATTTCCACCACATATCCTCGGAGGTCTTGGCACGGCAAGTTATGGTTTGACAAAAGGTATGGCTGAAAACGGCAATATGGACATAACCTTTGTTATACCTAAGCCACACGGGGATGAAGATAAAAGCTTTGCAAATATCATAGGTGCTGGAAATACACCAATTGCATGGCGTGATACAGATTGGGATTATGTAAAATCTCGCATCGGCAATGTCATGGATCCTCAAATGTATTTTGATTTGAGGTCTCACATTTATGCAGATTTTAACTATATGAATGTCAACGACCTTGGTTGCATTGAATTTTCCGGAAGATACCCGGACAACCTGCTTGAAGAAATAAACAATTATTCTATAGTAGCAGGTGTTATTGCAAGAACTGTTGACTTTGATATAATACATTCCCACGACTGGCTTACTTATCCAGCTGGCATCCACGCAAAACAGGTCTCTGGTAAGCCTCTTGTCATCCACGTCCATGCTACTGACTTTGACAGATCCCGTGGCAATGTGAATCCTACTGTTTTCAACATTGAAAGAGACGGTATGCTTAACGCAGATCACATTATAACGGTAAGTAATCTAACACGCAGAACAGTTATTGAGAAATACGGAATAGACCCTACTAAAGTAACAACTGTTCATAATGCCGTTGAACCGCTAAGCGAAGAATTGAAGAATGTTGAAGTGCCTCATATGAAAGAAAAGGTTGTTACTTTTCTTGGTCGCATAACAATGCAAAAGGGTCCGGAATATTTTGTTGAGGCAGCCGCAAAAGTGCTTCAAAAAGTTCATAACGTTAGATTCGTTATGGCTGGTAGCGGTGATATGATGGAAAAAATGATTGACCTTGCTGCAAAGAAAGATATTTCTGACAGATTCCATTTCCCTGGATTCCAAAAAGGGAAACAAGTTTATGAAATGCTGAAAGGCTCTGACGTTTATATCATGCCATCTGTTTCTGAACCTTTTGGAATCTCTCCTTTGGAAGCTATGCAGATGGGTGTTCCATCAATCATTTCTAAACAATCAGGCTGTGCTGAAATTCTTAATAATGTAATCAAAACCGATTTCTGGGACATTGACGCAATGGCAGATGCCATTTACTCAATTATTACCTATCCTGCAATGTATAAGCAATTAAAAGAGGAAGGATTGAAGGAGGTTAACGAAATAGTTTGGAAAAAAGCCGGCAAAAAAGTTATTGATATTTACAACAATTTACTAAATAAATAAACATTACCGATATGAGTGCTATATGTTTATACTTTCAAATACACCAACCATTCAGATTGAAACGCTATCGCTTCTTTGATATAGGTAACGATCATTATTATTATGATGATTTCTCTAATGATGAAATAATTACAAGAATTGCTCAACGCTCTTACCTTCCTGCTAACGACTTGCTGCTTGAGATGATTAACAACAGCAACAAGCGATTTAAGGTGGCCTTTTCAATTTCAGGCACTGCTATTGAGCAATTCCAACAATATGTTCCAGAATTCATTGATTCCCTTAAAAAATTAGCAGATACTGGTTGTGTGGAATTTGTTTCTGAAACTTATAACCATTCTCTTGCGTCATTAATTAATCAGGAAGAATTCCGTCGTCAGGTTGAGCAGCACAGCAAACTCATCTACGAACTGTTTGGACAAAAACCAACAGTGTTCAAAAATACTGAACTAGTTTACAATGATGAAATTGCTTCATATATAAGTGATATGGGATATAAAGCAGTTCTGACAGAAGGTGCTAAGCACATCTTAGGTTGGAAATCGCCAAACTACCTATATAATTCTGCCGGTGCTCCTAAGATGAAACTTCTTTTTAGGAACTCAAAACTTTCTGATGACATTGCAATGCGATTCAGCGACAGTTCTTGGCATGAATATCCATTAACTGCTGATAAGTATATGAACTGGATTGCTCAGAGTCCAAAGGAAGAGCAACTAATAAATATTGCTCTTAACTACGAAACTCTTGGAGAAAATCACCCAAGAGAAACTGGTATATTCGACTTTCTCAGGGCCCTTCCTCGCTTTGCAGAAGAAAAAGGTATCGAGTTCTGGACGCCTTCAGAAGCAATTGCTAAACTGAAACCAGTTGATGTTATATCTGTGACTTACCCGATTTCAGGTGCCGACGAGGCTCGCGACGTCAGTGCTTGGCTTGGTAATGACCTTCAGAACGAAGCATACAACAAATTGTACTCTGTTGCTGAACGCGTTCACCTTTGCTCTGACAAACGGTTGCTTCAAGACTGGTCTTATCTCCAATCTTCAGACCACTTTTTCTATATGAGTACTAAGCATTTTAGCGATGGTGTTGCTCACGCTTTATTCAGCCCGTACGAATCTCCATATATGGCATTCACAAACTATATGAACGCCCTATCTGACTTCATTGTAAGAGTTGAAGAGCAATATCCGCTTTCTATTGAAAATGAAGAATTGAACTCTCTTTTGACTACTATCAAGAACCAAGAAAGTGAAATAGAAATGTTGAATAAAGAACTTAATTCTTTGAAGACTTCTCTTGCAGAACGCGAAAATTCAAAAGATGAGAAACCTACAAAAGAGCAGAAAGCCAAAAAGGCAATAAAACGTACTTGCAATAGAAAGCCTAAAACTGAAAAAGAAGAATAAGTCAAATATTAGGAAATAGCATTTTTATAATTTTGGTGTAAATATAAACCTTAAATTGGTTTTATAAAAATAAGGAGTTCAGTGCTATACAGAACTCCTTATTTTTATCTTATGCGCTAATGGAGAAGCGAGAAAATACTACAGCTATATAAGTAGTAAAGTATTTTCATTCATTACATTATTTAATAATACCGACACTCTTTTTCAAATTATAAATTAAAAGAAATTTCTTGTTTTTCTTAATAATTTATTTGTAAATATGCTATATTTAATATAAATTTGCGGTCACAAAAGCAAAATTTATGGATACAAGCATAATCTCTCTATTTATTATTTTAATCGGTCTAATTATTAAATCGGTTTAGAGAGGTTCTGTTTTTTAGATTTGTAAAGTTACGAACAAGAACCTTTCAATTATGAAAGGTTCTTTTATTTTAAATGCGATGGCTGACAAATTATGGTTTTTTGACACCACTTTACGCGATGGCGAACAAGTTCCTGGTTGTCAATTGAATACAGTAGAAAAAATTCAAGTTGCAAGAGCGCTTGAAACATTAGGAGTTGATGTTATAGAAGCTGGATTCCCTGTTTCTAGTCCCGGAGATTACAATTCTGTAATTGAAATCTCTAAAGCTGTTACATGGCCCTGTATATGTGCATTGACTCGTGCCGTTCAAAAAGATATTGATATTGCAGTTGATTCATTAAGATACGCCAAACATAAGCGGATTCATACAGGTATCGGCACTTCTGATTCTCACATTAAATATAAATTCAATTCAAATAGAGAAACAATTATTGAGCGAGCTGTAATGGCTGTTAAATATGCAAGAAAATATGTTGAAGAAGTTGAATTTTATGCTGAAGATGCCGGCAGAACTGATAATGAATATCTTGCACGAGTTGTAGAAGCCGTTATCAAAGCAGGAGCGAAAGTTATTAATATTCCAGACACAACAGGCTATTGTTTGCCTTATGAATATGGGGCTAAAATAAAATATTTGTTTGAACATGTTGACGGAATAGACAAAGCAATAATTTCCACACATTGCCACAACGATCTTGGTATGGCTACGGCAAATACAATAAGTGGAATTCTTAATGGTGCTCGACAAGTTGAAGTAACAATTAATGGTGTCGGAGAGAGAGCCGGAAATACTTCTCTTGAAGAAATTGCTATGATTATTAAATGCCATAATGATATTGATATAGAAAGCAATATCAACACCCAAAAGATCTATCCAACAAGCCGCCTTGTTTCAAATCTAATGAATATGCCAGTTCAACCAAATAAGGCTATTGTTGGCAAAAATGCTTTTGCACATTCTTCTGGGATTCATCAAGACGGAGTTTTGAAGAATGTTCAAACATACGAGATTATAAATCCGCAAGATGTTGGCATAGAAGATAATTCAATAGTTCTAACTGCAAGAAGTGGAAGAGCGGCTTTAAAAAGCAGACTCAATCTTTTAGGCATAAATAATGTCGATACAGAGTTGCTTGATAAGATATATGAAAAATTCTTGAATCTTGCAGACAAGAAAAAGGAAATTAATGATGATGACATTCTCCTTCTCGCGGGAGCAGACAGAACTTCAAGCTACCGAATAAAACTGGAATATTTACAAGTAACCAGTGGCGTAGGAGTCCGCCCTGTTGCAAGTTTAGGAATTATTATCAGCGGTGAGCGTTTTGAAGCAGCATCAACTGGCAATGGTCCTGTTGACGCTGCAATAAATGCACTTAAACAAATTATAAAACGCCAAATAGTAATTAAAGAATTTACTATTCAAGCAATTAGTAAAGGTAGTGATGACATGGGAAAAGTTCACATGCAAGTGGATTACAATGGTCATATTTACTATGGTTTTGGAGCAAATACTGATATTATTGCCGCTTCAGTCGAAGCTTATATAGATTGTATAAACAAATTTAAATTATAATTTAATGAATACTCTTTTTGACAAAATTTGGGATAGTCATATTGTGCAAATGATAGCAGACGGTCCCACTCAATTATATATAGACAGACTTTACTGCCACGAGGTTACAAGCCCGCAAGCATTTGACGGTTTACGCCAACGCGGAATAAAGTGTCTAAGGCCAGATAAAATTTTCTGTATGCCTGACCATAATACACCTACGAAGAATCAAGAAAAGCCAATTTCAGATCCTGTTTCTAAAGCACAGGTTGATACTTTGGCAAAAAATGCCGAAGAATTTGGACTTAATCATTTCGGTATGATGAATAAGAAAAATGGAATCATACATGTTGTTGGACCTGAAAGAGGTTTAACGTTGCCTGGTATGACAATAGTTTGTGGAGACTCTCATACATCAACTCACGGAGCATTGGGTGCCGTTGCATTCGGTATTGGAACAAGCGAAGTTGAAATGGTCTTAGCTTCTGAATGCATATTGCAAACAAAACCTAAGACAATGAGAATATCTGTGGAGGGTAACCTTAGCAGGGGTGTTACAGCAAAAGACCTCGCACTCTATATGATGTCAAAAATAACGACCAGTGGAGCGACGGGCTATTTCATTGAATATGCAGGTTCAACTATAAGTAGCCTATCTATGGAAGGACGCCTTACTTTGTGCAACCTTTCAATTGAAATGGGGGCAAGAGGCGGTATGATTGCTCCAGACGAAACGACGTTCAACTACATAAAAGGGCGTGAATATGCTCCAAAAGGTGAAGATTGGGACAAGGCTCTTGAATATTGGAAAACACTAAAAAGTGACCATGATGCAGTTTTCGATAAAGAAATACGCTTCAACGCTGAAGATATTGAACCAATGATAACATATGGAACAAATCCTGGAATGGGAATTGGCATAACTCAATACATACCAACAATAGAAGAAATGAGCGAAACAGAAAAGGCCTCATTCTTAAAATCAATGGATTATATGGGTTTTAAACCTAGCGAAAAGATAATTGGCAAAAAAGTTGATTATATATTTTTAGGAGCATGCACCAATGGGAGAATTGAAGATTTCAGAGCATTTGCCTCTTTGGTAAAAGGACATAAAAAGGCAGAAGGTATAACAGCATGGCTTGTCCCTGGTTCTTGGATGGTAGTTGAGCAAATTAAATCAGAAGGGATAGACAAAGTTTTGGAGGAAGCTGGTTTTGAATTACGCCAGCCTGGTTGCTCTGCATGCCTTGCAATGAATGATGACAAAGTTCCTGCTGGAAAATATGCTATTTCAACAAGCAACCGAAACTTTGAAGGTCGCCAAGGGCCTGGCTCAAGAACTCTTTTAGCAAGTCCGCTAACAGCCGCTGCTGCTGCAATT
>ENA-ORPF01000467-ORPF01000467.1-human-gut-metagenome-genome-assembly--contig:-NODE-467-length-41484-cov-12.382582_pt1 | contig 41484 bp, 28 predicted proteins | sample MGYA00242140_ERZ509070 | MGnify/ENA primary metagenome ERZ509070 (study PRJEB26280, sample SAMEA2338713) | human gut metagenome | biome: human gut; feature: human-associated habitat; material: faeces... | reverse complement strand
GCGCAGCAGACGTGCGGCCAGGTTGCCGTGGCCGATGCCCACCTTGCGGTCGTCGGCTACCGATCCGGGAATGCAGAATGCCTGCAACCCCTCGCCGATCGCCTCGGCGGCGTCGGCCGCATTCTTGCAGCCCTTCTTGATGGCGATGGCGGCGCCTACGACATAGGCCCACTTGGCGTTCTCGAAGCAGATCGGCTGCGTCTCCTCGCAGGTCTTGTAGGGATCGAGCCCCTTCTCGGCACAGATCGCCTTCGCGTCTTCCACGCCGTTTATCCCGTACTGAGCAAGTACAGCGTTGATTTTATCAATTCTGCGCTCGTAGCTTTCAAACAAACTTGCCATATCTCAATTTCTTATTATTCGGTTAAACAACGGTTATTCGTGACGCGGATCAATGTACTTCTTGGCCTCGGCGAAACGACCGTAGCAGCCCTTGGCCTTTTCGAGCGCCTCCTTGGGATCGATGCCCTTCTTCACGAAATCCATGAACTTGCCCAGATGCACGAACTCGTAGCCAATCACCTCGTCGTTCTCGTCGAGTGCCATGCGGGTGCAGTAGCCTTCGGCCATTTCGAGGTAGCGCGTGCCCTTGGCCAGCGTGCCGAACATCGTGCCCACCTGGCTGCGCAGGCCCTTGCCCAGGTCTTCGAGCGAAGCGCCGATGACCAGGCCGCCCTCCGAGAAGGCCGACTGGGTACGACCGTAGACGATCTGCTTGAACAGCTCGCGCATGGCCGTATTGATCGCGTCGCAGACCAGGTCGGTGTTGAGCGCTTCGAGGATGGTCTTGCCCGGCAGGATCTCCGATGCCATGGCGGCCGAATGGGTCATGCCCGAGCAGCCGATGGTCTCAACGAGCGCTTCCTGAATGACGCCGTCCTTGACGTTGAGCGTCAGCTTGCAGGCACCCTGCTGGGGCGCGCACCAGCCCACACCGTGCGTCAAACCCGATATGTCCTTGATCTCCTTGGCTACAACCCACTTGCCCTCTTCGGGGATCGGTGCGGATTCGTGATTTGCACCCTTCTTAACGCAACACATCTGTTGCACTTCGTGTGAATAAATCATAACCGTTAAATTTTATTGAAATTCGTTGAACGTGTAACTGTATTCCGCCGCAAAGGTAGTAATTTTGTTCGGTTCCCGCCACAGAAAACGGCGATTTTTCACTAATTTCGCCCCTCGAACGAATACTCCGGAACATGGTGATTCTCCCCGCAACCGAGGCCGATTTGCAGGCCGTCATCGAACTCGTCGCCCAGGGGCGCGCGGCATTGGCCCGTCAGGGCGTCGACCAGTGGCAGGACGGCTATCCCTCGCCGGAGACGATCCGGCGCGACCTGTTGTGCGGCGACGGACGTATCGTGCGCATCGACGGTGCGGCGGCCGCCTACGCCGCCTTCGTCTTCGACGGCGAACCGGCCTATGCCGAAATCGACGGCACGTGGCTCGACCAAGCCCCATACGTCGTCCTGCACCGTCTGGCCGTCGCACAGGAGGTCAAAGGACAGGGCATAGCGACCGAATTCATGCGCCGCACCATGACATTGGCCCGGGAGCGCGGCACAGGCAGCTTCCGGATAGACACCAACTTCGACAACCGTTGCATGCTCCGCCTGCTGGCCAAATTCGGCTTCGTCCGCTGCGGAGAAATACATTACGCCGGAGATCCTCGCATCGCATTCCAGAAAATCCTCTGACCGGCACATCCTGCCCCGCAAAACGTCGAACCGGTCGTTTTCTCCCACAAATATCCGGCTGCTTCCAGACACCCGAAAATGCCGACGGACGGTCCATCCGACCGTATTTATTCGTACCTTTGCCTCCGCTTTAGGTACTTCGCCCGGCAAAATGCCGATAAATTTACCTTGCACGCGGCTTTTTCCGCACCTTTGCAAGAGGATTCTTTTACGATGAAAGCAGGTCTGCGACAAATTCCGATACAGGGTGCAGCACCCCGTCTGGCCGGCAACAGGGAGTGGGACGGCCTTCCCATGCCGACCCGATTCTGGGGCATCCTCGCCGTAGCTTTCGGCGTATCGCTCTCGGTCATAGACGGAGCCATCGCCAACGTCGCTCTGCCGACTATGGCCCGTATGCTGGGCATCTCGTCGGCCAATTCGATCTGGATCGTCAATGCCTATCAGTTAGCCATCGTGGTTTCCCTGCTCTCGTTTTCAGCATTGGGCGACGTGATCGGCTACCGTAAAATCTACATCGGGGGACTGGGTATCTTCATCGTCGCCTCACTGGGCTGCACGTTGTCCGACTCTCTCGCCACGCTGGTCACGGCCCGCGTCTGCCAGGGATTCGGGGCGGCAGCCATCACGAGCGTCAATACCACACTGATCCGCCTGATATACCCCCGCCGGCACCTGGGACGCGGAATGGGCGTGAATGCTACGGTCGTAGCCGTTTCCTCGGTGGCCGGCCCTACGTTGGCTTCGGGTATTCTCTCCATCGCCACCTGGCCCTGGCTTTTCGCTATCAACATCCCGATCGGACTCATCGCGTGTTTGTTGAGCTACCGATTCCTGCCTAAAAACCCGGTACGCATCCGGGGCCGCCACTTCGACTGGCGGGACGGGTTGATGAACGCCCTCACCTTCGGATTGCTGATCGCTTCGATCGAAGGTTACTCGCACGGCCTCAAACCCAGCTATATCGGAATAAGCGTCATCCTGCTGGTCCTCATCGGCACACTGTTCGTGCGCAGCCAGCTCCACAAACCCTATCCGATCCTCCCCTTCGACCTGCTGCGCATCCCGATCTTCTCCGTTTCGGTGATCACCTCGATCTGCTCGTTCATCGCCCAGATGCTCGCTATGGTCGCGCTTCCCTTCTACCTGCAAAAGACATTCGGATATACAGAAGTACATACGGGCCTGATCCTCACTGCCTGGCCCGCTATCATTATGGTCGTGGCTCCGATCGCCGGCTTGCTGGTCGAACGGATCCACGCAGGAGCCATGGGCGGCGTAGGACTGCTTATCATGGCGGCGGGCGTAGTTCTGCTGGCTTTTCTGCCCGAGCAACCCCACGTCGCCGACATCGTCTGGCGACTCCTGCTCTGCGGCCTCGGATTCGGCCTGTTCCAATCTCCCAACAACAGCATCCTGATCGCCTCCGCACCGCCCGAGCGAAGCGGAAGCGCCAGCGGTATGCTGGCAACAGCCCGGCTCACGGGACAGACGACCGGAGCGGCTCTGGTAGCCCTGCTGTTCCATATCGACCCGGAAAACGGCTGCCATATCGCCCTGTTGCTTGCCGGAGGGTTTGCCCTGGCCGGTTCCGTCGTCAGCTTCTCACGGCTATCGCTCGCCCTGCCGCAGGGCCTTACCCGAAGCAAGGGAAAAGCCTGAATCCCGCCTCCGACACACTGTTTTGCGGATCCTCCCCTCCCTTTTCCCTATACCCAAAAGAGAGAAAAGACAACACCACCGGCATCGCTCGTGCCCGGCAACAAAATCCGGAAGTGTGCTACGAACGAACACATAAATATCACCGCTTTCCCAAACACCCCGGGACACGCACCACATTGACAAAAATATCCCGACCGATAAAGCCCACTTATCACCAAGAAAAAACAAGCATATTGCATTATTCCGGATTATTTGCATCAGACTGCAAGGTCCGAAAATCCTCCTGCGACAGTATATCCGGAATCCCGAATCCATTTCCAAACCGCGTCAGAAAAGAGAAGCTGAACCTCTCAACGAAAAAGGAGAATCCATACCACTCCATTTTCAATATGATCGCAAAATAAAAAGGATCGACCCGTAACGGGTCGATCCTTCACATATCTTGTCAGATCAAAGATATCTATTACAAATATCCCTGGTTCTGGCTACCGAAATTCGGGTTCTGCGTCAGCTCGCTATTCGGAATAGGCCATACGAACTTCGGGCTACCAGCAGTCTGTTTCATAGTCTGCAAATAAGACACCTGGTCAACCAAAGGAGCAAGTTTGGCATTGATATCACGTTTGAAACCTTGTCCCCAGCGCTTCAGGTCGAAAAGACGCGTACCCTCGGCAAGCATCTCGCGGCCGCGCTCTTCCTGAATAGCATTGAAAAGTCCAGATATCTTCGTGCCGTCAAGCAACGTAACATCATCCTTCACATCATCCGCCGTAAGGGCTGTCAGACCACGGGCCGTACGCAACTGGTTCAGCGGATCCAAACCTTTAGCAGGGTCCAAACGATACTGCGCCTCGGCATCGACCAGATACATTTGGGAGATACGGAACATCTTAGGTCTGTTGCGATAAACCAACGTAGTCGTATTGGTCTGGAAATTCTTGTTACCGCGGAACTTACCAATAAGAACTCCGACCCCCTTATTTCCACTGATCGTAACATTGGCATTCTTAACAAGGAAAATATTCGTACGGAAATCGGCATCTTCAAACAACTTGACAATATGCTGCTCCGGAATATAGGTAGGAGCATAGAAGTATACCCCCGAATTCGGCTCCCAGCTACTGTTCAGATAGCTACCGAACGAGTTCACAGTCGTCATGGTCGTACGAAGTACCTCCAGTTGCAGAATATTCTCGGTAGAAGTATCCTCGCGCCACATTCTTTCGAGACCTTCAGCCGTTGTCACCAAAGGATAAGTTCCATAAAGAGACTGGGCGTACTGGCTGGCCTCCGTATACTGGTGAAGGTGCAGAGCCAGCTCTGCGCGGAATGCGGTAATGGCATCTTTGGTCAGGTAAATCTGATCCGTCGGAGTACCCTGAGCAGTCACGGTTTTCTCAGCTTCTACGAGGTCTGCCTCTACGTTCTCATACAACTTTGCCAACGTACCGCGAGCCAGTTTCGCTTCCGGCTCCCACTCTTTCGGATAGGGAAGACCCAACTGATCAGCGGCCTTGTCCGGATCATAGTCCTCACAGAAAAGCAGCGCGGCACGGTGCATTACATAGGCGCGGAAGAAATACATCTCGCCTTTGTAAACATCCACTTTCTTTTGCTCGTCGGGAGTAAGATATTCATAAGCTGCATCCATATGACGGATCGCATAGTTGATATGCATCATCGTCGTATAATAACTGGACCAGAACGACGTTACATCCTGATCAGTGGGATACAAACGCCAGTTGAAAGAATAGATACCCTGATTACCGCTACCGATGCAAACATTCAGAACATCCACATAAAGGTCCGGTATCGAGTAGAAACCACCGGAAAGGAGCGCTTTCAGGTCCACATAAACGTAACCTCTCACACCCTCGCAATATTCCATGATGTACGCATCCTCGGGCCGGATCGCCGTTTCGGGGTCCATATCCAAGTCGCACGACGTCACAGAAAAGAGGGTAACGAATGCCAAAATCGAATTTATTATCTTTTTCATAGTCTAAGCCTTGTATTTATTTTTTTATAATGAACACTGAAAATTAGAACTTAAACTCAAGGCCGAAAGTGAACTCGCGCGTATTCGGATAAGTATCGACATCGACCCCCTTCTCTGCAGCCTCAGGATCCAGGCCGTTATAGCCCGTCACAGTCCAGAGGTTACGGCCACCGACCCAAACCTTAAGGCCCTTGATGAACTTCGTCTTCTCCATAATATGGCTCGGGAGCGTATAAGCCAACTGGATATACTTCAGACGCAGGAACGAAGCCTTCTCAAGCATACGGCTGTCAAAATTGATCGCCTGGTCCAGACGGGGATATCTCGCCTGGTCGCCTTCCTGCTGCCAATAGTCCCATGCCAGGTCGCACTGGTTGAACTGGGAAGAGAGTCCCATATCGGCATTAGCAACGAAATACATCGTATTGTTGAGCGCGTAGTTGCCATGAACCCAAGAGAAGTCTGCCGTCAGGCTGAGTCCCTTCCATGCGGCTGTCACACCGAAACCGCCGGTATAAGGCGCATAAAGCGAAGTACCCAGATTCACCAAAGCAGCCTGGTTGAAATCGGAAGTAATGCCGCCGTCTGCCGTAGTCCAGGTATCCAGACCGGTTTCAGGATCGACTCCGCGCCACTCCTGCATTGTCCAAGTCGGGAACGGATCACCTACGCTGTAAGCCTGCAGACCGTTGCCCATATAAGCGAATTCAAGACCCGGTTCCCAAAGATCGGTCAGCTGGTTCTTGTTGTAGTTGAAAGTCGCGTGGAAGTTCACGAACCAGTCTTTCGAAGCGTAAATATCGTAGTTCAACGAAAGGTCGATACCGGAGTTGCGCATACCGCCGACGTTACCGGCACGACCGCTGTAACCACCTGACGGAGCCAACGGAATGGACATCAGCATATCGTTGGTTTGACGGCGATAGTATTCAATCGAGAGAGAGAGTTTTCTCCACAACTCAATATTGGCACCCACGGTCAATGTATTCTGGCTCTCCCACATCAGATCAGGGTTACCGATACCGGATACCATCCAAGTCGTGTAACCGCCGTAAGCCGAACCCGCAGCCATATATTGACGGTGGTTGTAGTCACCGATACCGGAGTTACCCTGTGTACCGTAAGACACTTTCAGACTCAAATCACTGATAGTCTGATTGTCGCGCAGGAACGTCTCATTCTTGATATTCCACATACCGCCGACAGCCCAGAAAAGCGCATTGCGGTTGTTCTCACCGAAACGCGAGCTTGCGTCGTTACGCAACAAACCGCTGATGAAATAACGCTCTGCGAAGTTATATTCAAGACGGCCGAATACAGAATTCGAAGCCGACTGTGCGATGCTATAGGTCGGCAGACCGCCGGAAACTTCTGTACCCATCGCGATATTCAGGAAGCGCGAAGAAGTGATACCGGTCGAAGTTACAGCGAAGCTGTTGTTATTCCGATAAAGAGTCTCCTCACCGAGCAGCGCCGTAAAGTTATGAACCTCATTCCAAGTATGCTTGTACTCGGCGGTATTGGTCCAAGTCCATTCATAGAAACGCTGGAACAGTTCACTGGCACTACCAGTACCGAACTTACCCGAAGGAGTAGGAGTTTCAGGGCTGGAAGCACCGTGTGAACGCCAGTCAAAAGCATCCACAGCAAGAGAGGAGCGGATCGTCAGCCCCTTCACCGGAGTCAGTTCAATGAAAGCCATACCATTCATCGTAATACGATTCTGCCAGCGAGGCATATAGTCCGCAGTCATCAACGGGTTGATAGCCTGAGTAGCATCGAAGAAGTTGAGCATCTGACCGTTATCGTCATAGAGAGGCTGGTAAGGAGGCGTAATCAACGATGCCATCACCGGGTTCGATACATACAGATTGCCCATCGATTCATTCGTATCAGCAATCGAACTGTGCTGATAACCCAAACCGAGGTTCAAGCCCAAACGCAGCCAGTTGTTAGCCCTGGTATCGATATTCGTACGGAAATTGTAACGATCCAACTCCGAACCGGGCAGAATACCGGTCTTATTGGCATAGTTACCCGAGAAATAGTAAGAGGTCTTCGCCGAGCCGCCCGAAACCGACAGATCGACCTGATACATCGGCGCATTTCTCTCAAGAATCTCGTTCCACCACTTGTAGTCATTCATAGGATTATAGTTCTCATCCATGAACTTAGCCAGACCGAAATTACGGATAAAATATTGACGGCCGGACGCAATCTTATCAGGAGTCGTCAAGGCATCGCCCGACAAACGAACGGCAACAGCCGCACCGATATAATCCAACATCTCGTTCGCACTCATCATATTCAATTCAGGCGATACGGCACTCGACATGGAGTATTGTCCCGTAAGCGTCACATCGACACTCTCCTGGTTGCGACGACCGGTTTTGGTCTGCACATAGATAACACCGTTGGCAGCACGCGAACCGTAGATCGAAGTCGCCGAAGCGTCCTTGAGGACGTTCACCGAAGCGATATCGTTCTGGTTGATCGTCTGCAGCGTCGAAGCCTGAATCGGCGCACCGTCCAACAGAATCAGCGGCGACGTATCGGCACCCATAGAACCCAGACCATGAATACGGATCGAAGAAGTCGAAGTCAACTCACCGTTACCGGTCATAATCTGAAGACCGGCTACCTGACCCTGCAAAGCGTCCACGACGTTGGTGCTGGGACGGTTTTCGATCTTCTCGGACTTCACCTGATCTACAGAACCAATCACCGAACCGATCTTCTTACCCGTACCATAACCGATCACCACGACATCCTCGATGCCCGTAGCCTCTTCCCCGAGAGTCACGTCGATATGCGTCTTACCGGCTACGCTCACCTTCTGGGTTTCGTAACCGATAAAAGAGATCGAGAGCGTCGCATTGGCGGGAACCGTCAATGTAAACTGCCCGTCTCCTCCGGTCGTCGTACCGGCAGACGTACCCTCTGCCACAACCGTAGCACCGATGATAGGTTCTCCCTTCTCATCGGTAACCGTACCCGTCACCTGCTTGTTTTGCGCAAGAGCCAACGAACAGAAACTCAGTACAGTAATTAACGATAGTACAATTTTCTTAATCATAAGCGTTAATTTAAAAATTGAGTTTGAAATAAAAAGTTCCGAGCAAATATAGAAATTAATTGCTTCATAAGCAAATAACCGTATTCAAAATAATCAAAAAAAGCACGTATATTCGGATTTATCTCCTTTCAAATCCCATATTGACCAATTTAAGATCTGACTTGCGACAAAAACGGCGCGGAAAAGCCATTCGCCCGACAAAGCAGCGGAAAAATACCGGTTTTACACCCCGCTCTTATTCGACACCTTATAATATATAAAATTCGGCAGCAATGGATCGAAACGATTTTTTTCGTATCTTCGCGCCGAATCAAAACCTAAACAATTTATGGCTTTTACAGAAATATTACCCGGAATACACTACGTCGGCGTCAATGACCGCACCACGACCCGTTTCGAATCGCTGTGGTCGCTTCCTTACGGCGTTTCCTACAACTCATACCTGGTCATCGACGAAAAAGTCGCTCTGATCGACACGGTCGAAGTATCGTTCGGCGAACAGTTCATCGACAATATCCGCGCGATCCTGAAAGACCGGCCGATCGATTACCTGGTGGTCGATCACATGGAGCCGGACCACTCCTCTTCGATCAAAACCCTGCGCCTGCTCTACCCCGAGATGCAGATCGTGGGCAATGCCAAAACCCTTCAGATGCTCGACGGATATTACGGCATCCATACCCTCACCCGGGAAGTCAAAGAGGGCGAAAGCATTTCGCTCGGCCAAAAAAACCTCTCGTTCTATATGGCGCCGATGGTTCACTGGCCCGAAGTGATGGTCACCTATTGCCCCGAACACAAGGTACTCTTCTCGGCGGATGCGTTCGGCACGTTCGGTGCCCTGAACGGCGGTATCCTGGACAGCCAGCTTTCGCTGGACCATTTCTGGGACGAGATGCGCCGCTACTACGCCTGCATCGTGGGCAAATACGGCGCCCCCGTACAGAAAGCCCTCCAAAAACTGAGCGGCCTTCCCATCGAAACGATCTGCTCGACGCACGGCCCCGTATGGCAGCAGGAAATCGGGCGCGTAATAGGTATCTACGATCAGTTGAGTCGCTACGAAGGCGAACCGGGTGTGGTGATCGCCTATGGTTCGATGTATGGCAATACGGCCCAGATGGCCGAGAAAATCGCTCGGGAGCTGGCCGTACAGGGTGTAAAAAACATCATCGTTTACAACCTTTCGTATGCCGACATTTCGAATGTCATCCGCGACATTTTCAAATACGACACGCTGATCGTGGGTTCTCCGACCTACAACGGCGAACTCTTCCCCGAAGTCGGGTCCCTGCTGCAAAAAATCAGCGAACGTTGCATTCCCTGCCGGAAATTCGCCTATTTCGGCTCCTATACCTGGGCTGGAGCAGCGGTACGCCTGCTGGGAGAATTCGCCCAGAAAATGAAATGGGAGGCCATCTGCCAGCCGACAGAAATGAAACAGGGATACGACGATCAGGGGGCACAATGCTGCACGGCACTTGCCAAAGCCATTGCCGAAAAAATCCGGTAGAAAATCCCGATTCGTCCGCAATAAACAGGGACGGTGCCGTCATTGGCACCGTCCCTGTTTAGTTTCTATCTCTTTCTGAGTCTTGCGACCGCGGCACAAGCCCCTATTTCATCACCTTTACGACCGCCTTTTTGATCCGTCCCCGACCGATCATCGGAGCATGGGCGTCCTCGGGACCGAAAACGACGAACTGTCCGGGCCTGATCCCGACGAAAAGCTGCGGCCGGTCTGCAAAAAACCGAATGTCTTCTTCCGCATCGAAAGGCCCCCGGGGAACACGGCACTCCCGACGCTCCCGCCAACCCATCGTTTCGACTTCGCCGGCAATCAATACCTGTACGTCGATATATTTATCGTGCACCTCCAGCGAAGCCTCCTCTTCCCGTTTGAGCTCCCCTTCTGTCACTTTCATAAAAATTTCAGCTCCTTCGATCTCGTACCGCCCCGGCTCAAGAGTATTCAAATCGGCCGCAGCGAGGTATTCCAACGCCCGCTTCAACCGGGAATCGGCCCCGCAATAAAAAGCCCAGTTTCTCAATGAATCCAAAATCATAACAACAACTATCTTTTGACCGGCCTCAACCGGACCACGACCGGATAGTGATCCGACAAATCCACATCGTACAAAACCTGGTAATCGAGACACTCCAAATCTTCGGAATAGAGGACGTAATCGATCCGCAAAACATCCATGAATCCGCGAAAAGTATAGGAATACCCCTTACCGCTCGCCCGGAAAGCATCGTCGAGGTCTTGTGCCATCACCCGATAGGTATAGGACATAGGCGTATCGTTAAAGTCACCGCAAACGATCTTACAGCCCGGAGTCGCAGCGATCGCCCGAGCGATCGTGTCCGCCTGTGCCGCCCGCAACATGCTGTTGTCGCGGAACCTGCGGAAGATATTCTTGATTTTCGCTCCGCCAGCGGTATCCGTAAGAAACTGATGCTCCGAAAGATACTTATCGTCATGCACGGTAATTGCGGTCGAATGCAAGTGGTTGTTAAAGATCCGAATCGTATCGTCCCCCACCAGCAGATCCACCCATACCGACTGCCCGTCCTGCTTCATAGGACCCAATATCGAATGAGATTTTCCGAGGATCCGGTATTTGGTATAAAGCGCCAGCGGAAATACAGGATCCCGTCTGTTCCCCTCCATAACCACCGTACGATCGTAATCGGATAACAGCGAATCCAACTCTTCGGCCTTGCTCGAGGTACGGTTGAACTCCTGTAAGCAGACAATATCGGGATTCACACGGCGGATCACCTCCGTCACCCCGTCGAAACTCCACTGTCCCCGGTCGTTATAAAAACTGCGAACATTGAAAGTCAGCAGGGTGATCACCCCCCGGCCGAAGCTCGTCTCTTCGCCGTAATGACGGCGCAACTCCGGCTTCAGGAAGAGCGGCACCTTGAAAAGGCCCGCCAGCAACAGTACGACAAGCGGAAGGGCAATGCGCCACCGCCACCGAATGATCCAGTACAACGTTATCAGCAGGGTGAATACATAAACCGCCGGAGCGACCAGCCCCAACACCGGAAAAATCCAGATTCGCCCCGGGTGGACGAACGGCGCCAGCAGCGTTACGATCATGGCTGCACCCGTCGCGACCGAAAGGATCAGCATCACCCCGTTGAACACGCTGCCCGGCAAACTTTTCCGACGTTTCCGGGAAGCACCGTGTCTGTAATCGTCGTAATACTCCCTGCTCATCGATCAATAGCGGATCACCCCTTTGTGTTTCCAATAATAGAGCAGCAGGAATCCCCACAACATACCGCCGACATGGGCGAAGTGGGCGACACCGTCCATCCGGCCCGAAATGCCGAAGAAAAGTTCGATCACGCCATACACGACCACGAACCACTTGGCTTTCATCGGAATCGGCGGAATGAGCAGCATGATGACCGCATTGGGGTGCATTACGCCGAAAGCAAGCAGCAGACCGAACACGGCACCCGAAGCTCCGACCGTCGGCACCATCAGGGCCATCATACCGACATTGCCATAGCGGTATTCCAGCCAGCCGACCAACAGTTGCAACACCCCGGCACCGACGCCGCACACCATGTAGTAGGTCAGAAAGCGCTTCGACCCCAACTCGTATTCGAGCGTACGACCGAACATCCACAAGGCGAACATATTGAAAAACAAGTGGGAAAATCCACCGTGCAGAAACATATAAGTCACCAACTGGTAGGAATGGAACAACGGACTCTCGACGTTGAAAAGCGCCAGCGCCCCGACGATTCTGTTCCCGACAGGCAGCAGCTCGGTCGCAAGAAGCATCAACGCATTGATGATAATCAGGTTCAGCACTACGGGAGGCGTCGAAGAAAAATAGCGGCTATTATTCATAGACAAAGTAAGATTTAGATGCAAATGTAACGATTATATCCCTTCCGGCAACCTCTCAACCAAGTTTATTGCGGATTTCTTCCAGTGTGATTTCGGCCATGACCGCCTTGCCCGAAGGCGTGAAGCTGACATTCCCACCTTCGCAGAGCTGCCCCAGCAGAGATTCGGCCTCCTCCGTCGAAATCGTACGGGACATGCTGCGGGCTCCGCTGCAAGCCATGACAGCGGCGATCTTCTCGCGCCGCAATGCCTGAACGTCCACAGGCACGGCGAACTCCTGCAGCAATTCGTAAATCAACCGGTCGATCGTATCGTGCGGAATGTCGGCCGGAACGCCCTTTACCTCGACGGCTCCGCCGCCGCAAAACTCCAGGTCGAAACCCAACGCCGCGAAATCGACCGCATTCTCCTCGAGCAACGCATATTCGTTTTCCGAAAACGCGAGACGCTCCGGGAAAAGGAGCTGCTGGCTGACCGACGATCCGTTGGTCAGGAGCAGCAGGTAATTGTCGTACAACACCCGTTCCCGCGCCCGGCGCAGGTCCACGACCACCCACTTGCCGCCGTACAGCGCCGAGGCATACCCGTTGCCGAGCACCGTCACACCGCTGAAACAAGCCGCAGGGCCATCCATCAGCCGTTGCTGCACCGGTTCCCCGGCAGAAGGAATGAACTCCATTTCGGTCGGAGCGAACCCGGCAGAAGGGATCATCTCGTCGTATCGATCCTCCGCCCCCACACCCTTTCCGGCAGGCATCTCCCCGTCGTAAGGAGCGTCGAAGCCCGAAAAATCCACGTCGGGCATCCGTTCCGACACATCGGAAGCGTAATCCGCACGAAAAGGGTTGTAACTCTCGTTCGACATCGCCTTGGGTTCACGGTAAACGGCCCCTTTGGTCAGCACCGGAATCTCGACGCTGTCCGTCTGATCGAAATCCATGAGCGGCACCGCTCCCGTCTTGGCGAGAGTTTCCCGCACGGCAGCGTTGATGATCTGCCACACGGCCTCTTCGTCAGCGAACTTGACTTCGGTCTTCTGGGGATGGACATTGACGTCGATCCGCGAAGGGTCGATCGTCAGGTAGAGAAAATAGGAGGGCGAACAGGCATCGGGAATCAGCTTCTCGTAAGCCTTCAGGATCGCCTTGAAAAAATAGGGGGAGCGGAAATAACGCCCGTTCACGAAAAGATACTGTTCCGAACTATTGCTCTTCTTGGCGGCAGCGGGACGGCCCACGAAGCCCGTCACCCGCACGATCGACGTGTCGGCATCGACTTCCAGCAGGTTCTGTTTGATATGACGCCCCACCACATCGACGATCCGCGAAGCCAGCGAAGCAGCGGGCAACCGATAGAGCGGCTGATCGTTCATCAGCAATTCGAACCCCACCTGCGGATTGCAGAGCGCGACCCGCTGAAACTCGGACTTGATCTGCCCCGTGGAAGTCGTACTCTTTTCGAGGAACTTACGGCGGGCAGGCACGTTGTAGAACAGATTGCGCACATAAAACTGCGACCCCACGGGACAAGCCGCGAGGGTCTGCGAAACGAACTCGCCGCCATTGACCGTCGTGAGCGTACCCACTTCGTCCTCCGCCTGGCGCGTACGCAGCTCCACCTGCGACACGGCGGCGATCGACGCGAGCGCTTCGCCCCGGAAGCCGAACGTCTTGAGCGCATAAATATCGTCCAGCGAAGAAATCTTGCTGGTAGCATGCCGGTCGAAAGCCATACGGGCGTCGATGGGCGACATGCCGCAACCGTCGTCCACGATCTGAATCAGCTCCTTGCCGCCGTCCCGGAAATTGACCTTCACGCTGCGGGCTCCGGCATCGATCGCATTCTCCATCATCTCCTTCACCACCGACGACGGACGGTTCACCACCTCACCGGCGGCAATCTGGTTCGCAACGACCTCGGGCAGTAATTTGATACGGTCAGCCATTACTCCTCATAATCGTTAGGGACGACCGTAATCGGAGTGTAGGGATTGAACTCCTCGGTCTGCGGGGTTTTGGGTTTCTGCATATCGGAAATGAACGCGACCACACGCGGATAGCCGAACACCATAAGCAAAAGTACCAGCGCCACCAGTACGACCATCATCCACATACGGCCGGAGCCTCGCGACATCTCTTCGCGGCGACGGGCCGCCCGGGCCTGACTTTGCGTACGGATATACTGTCCCGGCTTATACTCTTTGCCCGCATCCTCGGCCCGTTCGCCGCGCAGCTCGGCACGACGCCGGTCGCGCTCCTCTTTCTCGGGATCGTAGTAACGCGGCAGGTAGTTGAATTTATTGGCGTGTTTCTTAAACGGCGTAAAACCGGACATAAAATTCTGTTTTTTAAGGTAAAGACAGCAGCGGTCCACACAAGGCTCCGAATCGACGAATCGCACCGGCACGCTTCATCGTCATCCGCAAAAAATACGGAGCCGGCAACACATCGTGTTTCGCCCGATCGGAATGCAGCCGTCCAAACCGGTTATTTCTTCGGTAAAGATACGAAAAACACCCGGAATAACCAGCCATGTCACTCCGGGAGATCTGACTTTTCGACCGTAGATTACCGGAAGAAACTCTTCATCCTGTCGAAAATGTTGTGTCCTTTGGACGCCTCGGCCCGCTGGAAGGAAGGCTGTGCGGCCAGTTGCTCCACCAACCGCTTCTCCTCGGCATTGAGCTTGGCGGGGACCGTAACATCCACCACGACCAGTATATCGCCGCGTCCGTAACCGTTCACGTCGGGCAAGCCCTTGCCGGCCAGCCGCAACACCTTGCCCGCAGGCGTACCCGGCGCGATCTTGATCCGCGCCCGGCCATCGACCGTCGGAACCTCGACCGAACCGCCGAGCAAAGCCGTCGGAACCGTAATATTCAAATTATGGATCAGGTCGTTGCCATCGCGTACCAGTTCCGGATTGTGCTCCTCCTCGATCACCACCTGCAAATCACCGTTCACACCGCCGTGACGAGCCGCATTTCCCTTGCCCGACACCGTCAATACCATTCCATCGCCCACACCGGCCGGAATCCGAATCTCCACCACCTCGGAGCCTTTGATCGTCCCTTCGCCCTTGCACTCGTCGCAGGGATTGGTAATCACCTTGCCCGTACCGCCGCACGTGGGACACACGCTCTGGGTCTGCATCCGACCGAAAAAGGTATTTTCGACACGATTCACATACCCCGCTCCGTTGCAGGTCGAACAAGTCGAATAGGAGTTGGCGTCCTTGGCTCCCGTACCTCCGCATTTAGGACAGGCGATCTGCTTGTTGATCTTGAGCTTCTTGACCGTTCCGGCAGCGATCTCCGCCAGGGAGAGCTTCACCCGCACACGGATATCCGTACCACGGCTTACGCGACGGCCGCCGCTCGAAGAGGTCCGATAACTTCCGCCGCTGAAATGACCCCCGAAAATATCGCCGAACTGCGAGAAGATGTCCTCCATCGAGAACCCGCCGCCGAATCCGCCGAACCCGCCGCCGGCTCCGGCCGCACCGCTCATTCCGGCATGGCCGAACTGATCGTATCTGGCTCGCTTTTCGGGATTGGAGAGCACATCGTACGCCTCGGCCGCCTCCTTGAACTTCTCCTCGGCCTCCTTATCCCCCGGATTCTTGTCCGGGTGATACTTGATAGCCGCCTTTCGGTAAGCTTTCTTTATCTCATCCGCGTTGGCGTTCTTCGCCACGCCAAGCACTTCGTAGTAATCTCTCTTTTCTGCCATAGTATTCGAATGCCGGACTTCGATTCCGGCTCAATATTCTTTTTCAATAGTCGTATTTTCACACTCTACGCTCGGCACAATAGTGCGCGACGGAGCAACTCCGCGCCCGTTAAACGAAAACGCCCGTTACTCTCCGACGACCACTTTCGCAAAACGCAACACCTTGTCGCCCATCTTGTAACCGGGCTGTACCACATCGACGATCTTGCCCTTCTTCTCCTTCCCGGCATCGAAACGGGCCACCGCCTCGTGGTGATCGGTATCCAACTCCAGTCCGAGCGCCTCGATCTCCTTCACATTCTGTTTCTTGAGCGTTTCCCTGAACTTCTGTGCGATCAATTTCACACCCTCACGAAGCGCCTCCAGGTCATTGCTCTTCTCGATCGCTTCCAGCGCCCGCTGCAAATCGTCCATCAGAGGCAGGAAATTCTTCACGCACTCGGCGCTTCCGCTCTGCACCAGCTCCATCTTCTCCCGCAGCGTGCGCTTGCGGAAATTGTCGAACTCGGCCTGCAAACGCAGGTACTTGTCCTGCCACTCCGCAATCTCCGCCTCCCAGTCGCGCGAAGGCAACTCCTCCGAAGCCGCTTTCGGTGTATTCCTATCCCCTGCCATTGTGTCAGCATCGGCAGAGCTTTCATCTGTCACATTGGCACACGGCTCCCCGTCGCAGGAGGGATACCCATCGCCCGCCGCGAAGCCTTCGTCGCCGCCAACCGCTTCATTATAAACCTTTTCCTTGTCCATATCTGATGTATTATTTGATTTTCCACTCCTCTATTGTCCAAAATATATACCAACCGGCAGAAGCATCAGCCCAAAATGAAAATTGCAGGCCGTTTATCCATTTCCGGCAGCAGGGCCGAGCGCCACTCACGAACCGTCAGCGTGCGGATATACTCCTGCGGCGAGGTAATATCGACGGCCAGCGTAAGCCGCGTATCGGGGGCGCATACCTCGAGCAACTGCCCGAGCAGCTTCGCATTCCGGTAAGGAGCCTCGATAAAAACCTGCGACTGCCTCTCGCCGGTCGCACGCCGTTCCAGCGTCCGGATCGCCCGGGCCCGTTCGGGCGGTTTGACCGGCAGATAGCCGTTGAAGGCGAACGACTGTCCGTTCAACCCCGACGCCATCACTGCCAGGATGATCGACGAAGGACCGATCAAAGGCACCACGCGGATTCCGAGCCGGTGACACCGGGCCACCGCCAGGGCCCCGGGATCGGCCACTCCCGGCACACCCGCCTCGGAGATCACTCCGGCAGAACGCCCCGCAAGAATCGGACGCACCATCTCGTCCACAGCCCGGGCATCGGTCGTATGCTCGTTCAGCTCCCGGAACTCCAGGCTGTCGATCGGACGGCCGAAGCCCGCCTTCGACAGAAAACGCCGAGCCGAGCGGACATTCTCCACGATGAAATAATCCAGCGAGTCGATCACGGCCCGGTTCGCCGCCGGCAGCACGTCCCACACGGGCGTATCCTCGGCGATCGGACACGGAATCAGGTAAAGCGTACCCGGCTGTCCCGGTTTTCGTTCCTGCGACATATCTTCATTCCATTTATCGAAAACCCCGCCTCTGCCACCGCCCCGGCATCCGGCTCCGTCGGGATTCTCTTTTTTACTCTTTGCTGTAAATCCGTTTCACACGGCCCGACACGGAGGTCATCACCTCGTAAGGGATCGTATCGAGTACGCGGGCCATATCTTCGGGCGTATTGCCCGGCACCGCGGAGAAGATCACCACCTCGTCCCCCTCCTCCACGCCGGGAATGTCGGTCACGTCGATCATACAACTGTCCATGCAGACGCGGCCCACGATCGGCGCGGGCCGCCCCGCGACCAGCATCGACCACCGGCCGCACCCCAGATGACGGTCCAGTCCGTCGGCATACCCCATCGGCACGGTGGCCGTCACGCTGTCACGCGTCAGCTTCCCCGCCCGGCCGTAACCGACGGCTTCGCCCGCCGACAGGTGCTTGAGCTGCACGATACGGCTTTTGAGCGTCGAAACGGGTTTCAGCTCGTCGTTATGCTCGAAGCCGAAACCGTAAAGTCCCAACCCCAGACGGCACATGTCGAACTGCGCCTCGGGGAAACGCTCGATCGCCGCCGAATTGGCCGTATGGCGAAGCACCGGATAGGGAAGCGCCGCAGCCAGACGGCCGCTCATACGGTCGAAACGGGCGATCTGCTCCCGCGTATAACGATCCTCCTGGGGCATATCGGAACAGTTCAGGTGCGAAAAGATCGTAGCGACCTTCACCGACGGAGTTTCGCCCAGCGTTTCGGTCAGCATATCCAACTCCCCTTCCATAAAACCCAACCGGTGCATGCCCGTATCGAGCTTGATATGGATCGGGTAACTCTCCTCTCCGACCCGTTCGACGGCTTTCGAAAAAAACGCCAGCGAACGGAAATTGTATATTTCGGGCTCCAGCCGGTGAGCGACCATCAGATCGAAACTGCCCTCGTCGGCATTCAGAACGACGATCGGCATTCTAATTCCCCGCTCGCGGAGCAGCACCCCTTCGTCGGCGAAAGCTACGGCCAGGTAATTGACCCCCTGATGCTGGAGCATCTGGGCCACCTCGAAATCCCCGGCGCCGTAGCTGGCCGCCTTGACCATCGCCACGAGCCGCACCCCGGGACGGAGCCGCGCACGGAAATAATTCAGGTTGTGGATCATGGCATCGAGATCGACCTCCAATACCGTCGTATGGCTCTTGCGTTCGAGCGCATGACTCACCCGCTCGAAGTGGCTGTCACGGCTGCCCTTGATGAGCACCACGCGCCCGGCCACATCGTCGCGGCGCAGGTTGCGCAGCAGCTCGTCGGTCGTGCGGTAAAAGGCGCTGTCGCAGGCGAAATTCGCCCCGGCATTTCGAATACGGTCTCCCACGCCGATCAGACGGCTCACTCCGGCGGCGGCCACCAGACGGGCCACTTCGCCGTAAAGCACTCCGTCCTCGACGCCGCTCTGCTCGATATCCGAAAGAATAAGTGTCATGGGACGGCCGGCGGCCATATTATGCAGGTAGTCGAGCGCAATGGAGAGGGAGTTGATGTCCGAATTGTAAGCGTCGTCGATCAGCAGCGAACCGTTGATTCCCTCCTTCAACTCGAGGCGCATCGCCACGGGCCGAATCCGGCCGAAATCGGGGTCGGGAAAGCCCATCACCCGACAGAACGCCCCGACCAACTGGGCATCGACACGCCCGGCCCCGCTCTCCAGAACCCCTGCGGGCAACTGCTCCGGCAGCGGATATTCCGCAGCGTCCTGCAACTGCCGGCCGCCGTATAACGTGCGGATCATCCGTTCGAGCAGGGAGGAGCCACCATGATAAATAATGGTTCGCGCTCCCTTCGCCAACACCAACTTTTCGGCACTCTTCTCCTCGAGCGAGGTGAAATTTTCCTGGTGCGCCTCGCCGATCGAAGTGAAAATCACCGTATCGGGGCGGATCATCCGCTCCAGACGCACCATCTCCCCGGGACAGGAGATCCCCGCTTCGATCAACGCCAACTCCTCGTCCCCTTCGATCATCAGCAGCGAGAGCGCCACGCCCAACTGCGAATTATAACTTTTCGGCGACCGGAAATATTTGACGCCGGCAGGAATCTGCTGGGCGATCCATTCCTTGACCACGGTCTTCCCGTTCGAACCCGTGATACCGACCACGCGCCCCTTGAACCGAGTCCGGTGATGGGCCGCAAGCTGTTGGAGGGCAGCGATGGCGCTCGGAACCACCACGCAGCCGCAACCGGCCGGAAGTTGCGTCTTCCGCTCCGCAAGAAATGCCTTCACATCCCGGCGAACCATCTCGCCAATAAAGGCGTGGGAGTCGTGATTGGTACCTTTCATGGCCACGAACAGCGGCTCCTCGCCGAACGAACAGTTGCGGCTGTCGGTAAGCACCCGTGCCACCGGCAAATCCTCCCCGATGAGTTCGCCCCCGCAAATGCGGGCGATTTCCGATAACATGTATTTCATGTCGTATCTTTCCTTTACATAACTGCCGTCAATCCATACGCAGAGTCACCACCGTAATCCCCGCTCCGCCCCGGTCGGCGTGTTCGTCCGCAGCCCGTTCGACCTCCGGCACCGTGCGCAGATAACGGCGGATCTCCTCCTTGAGCGCCCCCGTCCCCTTGCCGTGCAGGATCGTGACCGTACCGACGCCAACCATGATCGCGTCGTCGATAAAATCCCGCACCTCCTCCAATGCTTCGGCGGCACGCAGGCCCCGCACATCGATATGATCCTTGAAATTGAGCTTGCGGGCCGACACATCGACCGATACCACCGTGCGCGGCTGCACGGGCCTGGTCGCCTGCTTGAATTCGGCGCCCGAGATCACGACGAGCGAACTTCTATCCACCGTCGTAAGAATCTGTCCGAATGCCACCTGCGCCTTCCGGCCCTTGATCGAAAGCACCACGCCGGGAATGTCCTGCCCGGCGATCTTCACCTTCGAGCCGACCTCCGCCTCGCGGGGTTTCTCCGGCACGGCAGGCTGTGCGACCTCCGGAGTCTCGCCGGCCTGCTGTCTGCGCTCGGCACGACGCTGGCGGCGGCGTTCGAGTTTCTCCATTTCGCGGGCCACCCGTTCGTCGTGCGCCGCATCCGCTGCATCCGTCCTCTCCACCCTGTCCCGAAAATCGTTCAACTCCTTACGGGCCAACTGGGTAAGCTCCTTCTCGGCCTGCGCTTCGCGGATCGTCCGAATCGTATTCTCAATCTGACGGTTGGCGTCGGCGATCATCCGCTGCGCCTCCTCCTTGGCCTTTTTCAAGATTTCCGAGCGCTCCTGCCGGATGCGCGAAAGCTGGTCGGCATAGGTCTGTTCCAGCTCCTCGACCTTGCGGTCGGCGATCCGGATGCGGTCGCGCTTCTGCTCCCAGTAATGTTTGTCACGGGCGATTTCACGCAACTGTTTCTCGAGGTTGATATGATCGCTGCCGGCCTTTTCGCCCGCATCGCGGATAATATCCTCCGGCAACCCGATCTTGCGGGCGATCTCCACCGCGAACGAACTGCCCGGCTTGCCGATCTCGAGCCGAAACAGCGGCCGGATATTCTGCACGTCGAACATCATCGCTCCGTTGGCGATTCCCTCGGTGTTCGACGCATAATACTTAATGTTGGCATAGTGGGTCGTAATCACCCCGTAACAGCCTTTGCTGCGGAGCCGTTCGAGGATCGACTCCGCGATCGCCCCGCCGATGATAGGCTCCGTACCCGAACCGAACTCGTCGATAAGCACCAGCGTCCGGTTCGAAGCTCCGGCGAGCATGTTCTTCATATTGAGCAGGTGCGACGAATAGGTCGAAAGATCGTCGTCGATCGACTGCTCGTCCCCGATGTCGATCATTAGGTTGCGGAACAGGGGCAGCTCCGAATTCTCCGATGCCGGAACCAGGAATCCGCACTGGAACATATATTGGATGATGCCCGTAGTTTTCAGACACACCGACTTGCCGCCGGCATTCGGCCCCGAAATCACCAGGATATGACGCCGTTTGTCGAGTTGCAGATCGAGCGGCACCACCTGCTTGCCCTGCGCCCGGAGCGTCTGCTGCAACAAGGGATGCCGCGCATTGCGCAGCACCAGCCGGTCGTCCGTCGAAACGATCGGCTTCACCGCTCCGTTGGCAACGGCCCAGCGGGCTTTGGCACGGATCATATCCAGATCCGAAAGATAGTCGCCAATCAGCGCGATCCGATCCGCTTCGGGGCGAATCGAGTCGGTGAAGGCCGAGAGGATCCGCACGATCTCGCGCCGCTCGGCGTACTCCAGCTCCTTGAGTTCGTTATTGATTTCGACGACCTCGACCGGCTCGACGTAGAAGGTCTTGCCCGTGGCCGATTCGTCGTGGATGAAACCCTGCAACTTGCGTTTATTGGCCGCTGCGACCGGAATCACCGCCCGGCCGTCGCGGATCGAGAGCATCGCGTCGGCCTCCACGATACCGGCTTTCTTGGCATTCGACAACACCTGCTGCAGGCGTTTGGCGGCCTGCCCCTCCCGCTCGCGGATCATCCGCCGGATCTGCTGCAACTCCGGCGAAGCGTCGTCCCGGATCTTGCCGTACTGATCGACGATACCGTCGATCGCCCGAACGATCTCCGGGAAAGCCTCGATCCCCCGGCTGCGGAGCCGCAGTTCGGGATATAGCTCCTCACCGCGCCCCAGGATAAAACCGGCGATCGCCCCCGCCGAAGCCAGCGCCCGGCGCAGCAACACGACCTCCTCGACTTCGAGGAAACTGCCTTCGATCTTCAGTTTGGAAAGGATATAATCGACATCGACGAACTCGTCGTCCGGAAAGTCCCGTTCCATCTCCAGCAGACGGCGCATCTCGTCCGCCAGCGCCAGCCGCCGCTCGACATCGGCCTGCGAAGTGCTGAATTGTTCGGCGCACAACCTTTCCCGGCCGCCGCGAATCGTACACAGCGCCGCGACCTGCTCACGCAGCCGGTCGAAACCGACTTTCTGTTCAAAGTTCGCCGGATAGATCATCGCACAGAGAAAACATTCGAAACTATCGGGCCGCTTTCAGGGCCTTGAGCGAATCGCGCCGGGCATGTTTCGCCTCTTTTTTCTGCTGCTTGCGGTCGGCCTTTTCGGGATCGCGGCCGAACAGCGAGAAATGGACGTAACGAGCAGGATGGGCCTGCAAGTTGGCCAGCAGCGACGCCAAGTTCGCAGTCGCCTCGTTGAGCGATTCGTACAGACGGGGATCGCTGACGAGCTGCCCGACAGTCCCCTCCCCGGCATTGACACGGGCCAAGATCGCATTGAGGTTCATCAGAGTCGAATCGAGCGCCCCGGCCAGATTCTCACGCTGTATTTGGTCGGTAAAATTGCTTAAATTCAGGATAATACTGTCCATACGCGGAGAGTTCTCGCCGAGCATCTCCGAAAAACGGGTCAAATTCGCTACGGCGCTCTCCAGATTCGCACGCTGCGACAGCAACATACCGTTTACGCTGCCCGTAATCGAATTCAGGTGCGACATCGTACCTTCGATATTCGCGGCGTTCTGCTCCATAATCAGATTCAGGTTATCCATCGTGCGGCTCAAATCCCCCACGACCTGCGACATCTTCTGCTTGAAAAATTCGAGTTCCGAACCCGCCATATCCATCAGGCCCTTGCTACGGCTCGAACAGAGGGTGTCCCCGGATTGCAGGTAGGTCCCGGCATCGCCCAGAGCGATTTCGATCGCTTTGGCGCCCATGATGCTGTTGCTGTAGATCCGGGCTTCGGAATTGGACGGAATCCGGTATTTCCGCTGGATCGTCAGTTGAAGTACGACCTCGTTACCGATCGAAGGATCGAACGAAATATCCGTCACGGCTCCCACCTTCACGCCCCGGATCAGAATCGGCGAAGCGTTCTGCACGCCATCGACCTGGTCGTAAGCGGCATAATAGACCGCGTTGCGACTGAAGATGTCGAACCCCTTCAGAAAGCGGATACCCGCCCAGAGGGCGCCGATCATCAGCACGGCAAAAATGCCGATCTTAACTTCTCTTCTCATATACCTGTTTTTTTCGTTTTATTTACTGTACGATCCGGTCGCCCCGACAACTCACCACGAACGCATCGCGGAACTCCCTGCGCACCTCGGCCAACTTGGCTTCGGCCTGCTTGCGGGTATCGAAACGCCCCACACAATACTTATACCTGAACCGGCCGCCGGTAACGAACTCCGTGACTTTTCCCCGGTAACTTTTGAACTGCCGGTCCTTGGGCGGCACGCGCTTGGCGCTGGCGATCAACTGCACGGCATAAAACGTCTTCTCCTGTTCGGCTTTCCCGGTTTTGACACTACCCTTATCCGCTTTGTCCGAAGCGGCAGCCGAAGCCGGCTCTGCGACATCGGCATCGGCCTGTTCGTAAATGGCATCGTCATCGACAAGCAGCGCACCCCGAACGAAAGCGACGTAATCCTTCACCGCATCGCACAGCGCACGTGCGATTTGAGCCTGCCCCTTCGCCGAATTCATATAAGCATACTCCTCCGAATTGGAAAGGAAACCTATCTCGGTCAGGATACCGGGCATATCGGTAGCGTAGAGCACTTTGAGCGGCTGCCGCTTCACACCGCGATTGTGCCGCCCGGACTTGACGTAATGTTTCTGCACCAGACGGGCCATCGCTTCGCTGTATTCACCATAGGTGAACTGCAGGTTCTGGATATAAGCCCGGACGATCGCCGCCGTCTTCTCGTTCGACATATCGAGCAGCTCCTCCTGGTTGTTATAATAGAGGGCCCTCTCGTTGGCGTTCTTCTCCAGCGGACTCTCACCCATAATCAGGGTTTCGACTCCCCGTGCCGACGCCGATGCCGCAGCATTGGTATGGATCGAAATGAACAGGTCGCCGCCCGCCTTGTTGGCGATATCGGCCCGAGCCTGCAAATCCTGGGTCAGACTTTCGGAAAACTGCTTGTCCGTCTTACGCGTGTAAACCACTTTCAACTGGGGGATCTCCTTCTCGATCAAGGCCCCGAGCTTCAGAGCGATCTGAAGGTTGAGATCTTTCTCATAAACTCCTCTGTAATGAGCTCCCGGAAACTTCGGCCCCCCGTGCCCGGCATCGATTACGACGACCCGCACGCCCTGTGCAATATTCTGCGCAGCAACTCCGTTGAAAGAGAGTGTCGCAATCAAAAACAGGGCAACAAGAAAAAGCGATTTCCGCATAGCAAAAGTGGCTGAAAATTTAACGGTTCTGAATTTTTTACCTATATTTGCCGGATGTTAAAACCCCCGCACTGAGGCTTTCGGAGCCATTTTCGGGCGGTTTTGCCGACTTGTCGGCAAAGGTATGATTTTTTTTGGAATTTTGGACAGGCTAAAGGCAAAATATATCTTCTCGGGAGCACTCCTGCTGCTCTTCCTGCTTCCGGTGCTCGGCATGGCGCTGCCGGGCGGAGTGCAGCATCCCGCGACACCCGAACGCCAAACACCGCCCGACAGCACTCCGACACAAGCCGTACAAAAATCCCGCCGCGAAACCCGCCGGGAGATTCGGCGCCTTCAACGGGAAGCCGACCGCCCCCCGACCGCCGAAACACGTACGGAAGAGGAGCAGGATTCGCTTTTCGACACCAAGATCGACTCGATCTTCGGAGCGCCTCCCCTCTCGCCGATCGCCCCCGCCGACAGTACGGCTCCCACCGGCAACGACTCGCTGCTGCGCGATTCGTTGCGTCAGGACACGACCCGGCGCGATACGACCCGGAAAAAATCTTTCCTGGACGACATCATCAGCGGCAAAAACCAGGACTCGCTCTACTACGACGTACGCAACCGCACGGTCTATATCTACAACCAGGGCGATATCAACTACCAGAACATGAATCTCAAGGGAGATTTCATGCGGGTCAATATGGACGAAAAGATCATCTACGCCCACGGCAAGCGCGACACGATAGACGGCAAACCGACAGTTACCAACCCCACTTTCACCGAAGGAGCCGCCAATCCCTACACGACAAACCCGACTCGCTCGAAGGCAAGGCCATCGTCACCAAACCCGAATTCTCCGACGGCGGCGAAGCCCCCTACAAGATGGACACGATCACCTACAACATCGGCAGTAAAAAGGCGAAAATCAAAGGCGTGGCGACTCAGGAGGGCGACGGCTGGCTGATCGGCAACAACGTCAAAAAGATGGACGACAACACCATCCACATCCAGGACGGCAAATACACCACCTGCGACCAGACGGACCACCCCCACTTCTACCTGGCGATGACCAAGGCGAAGGTGATTCCCGGCAAGAAAGTGGTCACGGGTCCCGCCTACCTGGTCCTGGAAGACGTTCCCATCTACTTTCCGCTGCTGCCCGAGGGTTTCTTCCCGCTCAGTTCCGGCCCCAAGTCGGGTCTGCTGATGCCGACTTTCGGCGAGGAATCGACCAAGGGATTCTACATTCGTGACCTGGGCTACTACTTCACGCTCGGAGAGCACATGGACCTGGCCATCCGGGGCGGTATCTACACTCTCGGATCGTGGGAGGCATCCGCGATGTCGCGCTATATGAAGCGTTACAAGTACAACGGCACCCTGAATTTCAACTACTCGAACGTCCGTGTCGGCGACAAGGGCGAACCCGACTTCCTCCAGCAGAACAACTTCCAGCTCTACTGGCAGCATACGCAAGACCCCAAAGCCAATCCGGGATCGACCTTCTCCGCTTCGGTCGATTTCCGTACCAGCGGCTACAACCGCTATTCGGCTACCAGCCTGAACGAAGCGCTCCAGACGCAGACAAGTTCGACGATCTCCTATTCGAAAAGCTGGCTCGGCACCCCGTTCTCCCTTTCGGCCAACATGTCCGTTTCGCAGAACTCGCAGAGCGGAACGCTCTCGATCGCCCTGCCGAACGTCGTCTTCAACGTTTCGACCTTCTACCCCTTCAAACGCAAGGAGGCGATGGGCAAGCAGCGGTGGTACGAAAAGATTTCGCTCCGCTACACCGGCAAGTTCAACAACAAGGCCAACGCCAAAGAGTCCGAAATCTTCACCAAGGAAACACTCCAGAACATGCAGTACGGCTTCGAGCATAGCATTCCCATCTCGGCGACGTACAACATCTTCAACTATATCAACTTCGGACCTACGATCAACTACACCGAAAAGTGGTATTTCAAAAAACAGGAGCAGGTTTGGAACCCGGTGCTGAACCGCATCGACAAACTCGACCCGGAGTACGGGTTCTACCGTCTGTACAACTACAACTTCAGCCTGCAGGCCTCGACGATCATCTATGGCCGCTACGAGGCCAAGAAGAAAACGCGCAAGATACAGGCGATCCGCCACACGATCACCCCGACGGTGAGCTTCTCCTACGCCCCCGACTTCTCCAAGCAGAAATACGGCTACGTAAAGACCGTGCAGAGCGATACGCTGGGTAATTTCAAGACCTACTCGCCTTTCGAAGGGAGCATCTTCGGCGTGCCCAGCTCCGGTCAGTCCATGGCCATCAACGCCTCGCTCTCGCAGACGCTCGAAATGAAGGTGCTCAGCAAACGCGATACCTCGGGTATGAAGAAGATCAAACTGATCGACGAACTCCGCATCGGACAGGTATCCTATAACTTCCTGGCCGACTCCATGGGACTTTCGAACATCCCCATTTCGCTGCGCACGACCGTTTTCCAGAATTTCGGCATCAATATCAACGCTACGCTCGACCCTTACCGGGTCACCCCGCAGGGCCAGCGTATCAACAAACTCTTTTTCCCGGGCCGTGTGGTATCGGCCAGCACTTCGTTCGGCTATACGTTCCAATCCCGCCAGGACAACTCCACCCCGGCGATCAACGACATCAACAGCGCCCCGGTCGATCCGGCCTACGCCAATCCTTTCTACGACCCTTACGGGCAAATGAACCCGGCCCTGCGACGGCAATACATGACCCAGGCCTACTACGACTTCTCGCTACCCTGGAACCTGGGATTCAACTATACGATCAGCTACTCCGCATCACCGACCAACAACGGCACGACGGGCTACCAGAAAAACATCACCCAAACGCTCGGCATCAACGGCAGCGTTACGATTCTGCCAAAAATGGGTGTAACAATCCAGGGCGGTTACGACTTCCAGGCCAAAGAGCTGACTCCGGCCTCCATCACCATTACACGCGACCTGCATTGCTGGCAAATGTCGTTCGCGTGGGTCCCCTTCGGCCACTATCAGAGCTGGAGTTTCAACATCGGCGTCAAAGCGGCTTCCCTCGCCGACCTGAAATACGACAAAAGCCAGAGCATGTTCGACAACCTGTATTGATTTTCCGCGTCGTTCCCTTCTACCCCCGGAATATAAAGATTCTGTGAAATTTAGTTTTTTCCTACTCTTTTACATAAATATTCCCTACATTTGTGCGTAAACATTTTAGGGCGAGAAAAAACTCTCAAACATAATACCTCTATGATTATGAAAAAACACTACGAATCTACGGTTAAGGGGGGGGGGAACTTCGTACTCCGCTCCTTCGGTTGAGATCCTCAGCATCTCGATCGAGAAAGGTTTTGCCAACAGCACTGTCCTGGACTATGGCGGAGCCGGCGAAGCAGGCGGCAGCGTTAATGACACCGATTACGGAGAATACTAACAAACACATCCTACGACTATGAAAACTTTTTTCAAATCCATTTTGGCTGTCGCAGTGTGTGCATCTCTGTTCGCAGCCTGTTCCAAAGACGACACGGTTTCCGACCCGTCGAACGGTCGTAAAGTAACGATGACGGTCACCGCATCGTCTGAACTCGAATCGGCATCCGGTTCCCGTACGACGTATGATCCCCTGACGGGGAAAATCTCGTGGAACGAAACCGGCGAATACCTTCAGGTGTTCGAAACGGCCGCCTCCAAAACCACATACGCCAACTCGCAGGAAGGTACGGTAAGCGACGGCACGGCGAAATTCGCCGTATCGTTCCCGGAGAATACGAACACTCCGCTCGTTTATAACGCGGTTTATCCCGCCTCGGCATGGATTACGTCCAACAATACGGATATTACCAACATGAAAGTCGTCACACGCACATCTCAACAGCCGACCGCTACGAGCTTCGATTCGAACGCGGACCTGCTGATCGCCAAATCGATCTCGCTGGAGAGTCAGCCGACCGAACTGCAAATGAGTTTCGGCCGTGCCGTTGCCATCGGTAAGATGACGGTCAAAAACCTCGCATCGGAGGAGCCTGTCCTTGGCGTCGAATTCACGGCTCCAGATAAGAAGGTCACGGGCCGTAGCTATGTCGATATGACGGCAGGCACCGTCAAGGAGTACGGTTATCCCGGTAATTTCTCGGACAACGTGACGCTGAGCTACTCTTCGGAGATGAACCTTACGGCCAACGGCGCAACGGGCATGACCGCCTATTTCACCTGCTTCCCGTTCGAGGTGGCAGCCGGTGAAACATTCACCGTTACCGTGACCACCGCATCGAAGATCTTCACCAAGACGGTAACCGTTTATGAGGGCCGGCCCCTGGCTTTCGCAGCAGGCGACAGTTCGACTTTCGCGGTCGATATGACCGACGCTGCGGAAGAGGCGACCGAAACATTGAGCGGCGACTACGTCATCACGGCGACCCAATCCGAAATAACCTATGCAATGAGTTCTCTGGCTGACGGTTCTCGTTTGGCCCCCGTAGTAATTACACCGTCAAATCCCTACAAAACGGGTGATGAAACCCTCATTTGGACAATCACCAAATCGGGCGACAACTACACGATCAGTCAAGGCGAGAACTATCTCTCCTGGGAGAGCGACAACAGCGCTACGACCTCTACGACTCCTTATGAACTGGTAATTACCAAGAACAAGTCCGAAGGTACTTACCAAATCGCATCGGCAGCGACCCCTTCCCGTATTTTGGCGAAAAACGATCAAGCAGCTCTCGGTTTTGGATTCTATACCGGCAGTCAGACAAAAGATCTGACCCTAATCCCTGCCGAATACGTCAAGTTGCCTGAAATCACGTTGGATCAGACGACCCTGACACTGTCTTATAACGATACGGAAACTCACTATATCCCCGTTACGTTGAAGAACGCCGAAACGCAAGACGTTTCCGTCGCTATTTACGACGGCACTGAAGGAACCGAACAGCCGGACTGGATCACCACAGGTGATTACAACGGCAGCGAAAATCGCCTCGAAGTCGCAGCCACAGAAAATACGGTCGCAACACCTCGTACAGCACGCATCGTTCTTACCGCCACTACTTCACTGGGTACAGCCCAAGCGACGCTGACTGTTGAGCAGGCTGCTGCCGGCGCAAAGGCATGGGTTTCGGAAACTTTCGAGAACTATAAACCCGATGCAGGATCAGCCTACAACTCTAATGGAACTTTCAACGGCGTAACAACCGGGACTCCGGTATGGACCTATGCAAAATGTGGTAATCCGAACCAATCCAAAACCGACCGTACTACATTGTCCAACACGGCAGGGATCACAGTTTCCAGCGAAACTTACCTCACGATAGGTAAGAGCGGTTCATTGAGCGTAACAATCCCTGGCGGAATCACAGCACTCAAGTTCAACGCCTTGACAAGTTCGAAAGGCAGTGCAACCTTGACCGTAACAGTCGGAGGAAAAAGCGTAGGAACATTAAGTATAACCAAAAATTCAAAAAAAGTTTTCGAGCTCTCGGATATAGTATGCAACGGGCAGGACGCAACGATCAAGATCGAGCAAAACACGGAAAACCGTACTACTATCGGTGATTTCTCTTGGCAGCTTGAGTGAACAGGAGGCGGAGTTCCGACTCCAGACCCTACCCCGGGAATTGCTACACCGAGCGTAAGCGACATAACTTCGAGTACAGCGAAGGTTTCCAGTAGTCTGACCGACGCCGCTTACGCAACCGAGGTGCAGTTCTTCTATTCCGCAACGAACGGCAGCGACACGGGAAGTGTCGTTGCCGCTGTTGTCGGAAACGAAGCGACCGCCAACCTCTCCGATCTTCTGCCCGCAACGACGTACACGGTTTACGGCGTCGTAACGGCGACCAACGGCTCCACGCCGCAGAGTTCTTCGACAACCTTTACCACCGAAGGAGCACGGACGGATCATGCCGCCTGGTACGAGCTTCCGGCCAAGGACAACGCAGGCAGCAATATGCTGCTGCGGACCTTTTACGACACGGCACGCAACTACACGATGTATTACGACACCTCGACCTACACGGCCTACTGGGTAGCTTACCCGTTGGCGGCCGGTGACCTGGGATCGGGACGTCCGAACGATCCGTGGGCTGCGACACCCGGGATTCCGACCTCGCAACAAATCAATGTCTGGGCCGGATCGTACGGAGTGAACGTAGGTTCCACCTCGAACATCTACGCTCGCGGCCACCAGATCCCGAACGCCGACCGCAACAAGGATCCCTATGGCACCATGTGTGCGCAGACGTTCTACGCTACGAATTCCACGCCGCAGATTCAGAACGGGTTCAACTCCGGCATCTGGAGTACGCTCGAAGGTGACGTGCGGACGCTCGCACAACAACAGACCGATACGGTTTACGTGGTTACGGGCGCCATCCTACGGACTGTAACCGGGAATGAAACGATCACATATATCAAACCGGCCAAGGATACCAAGAACTGTCCCGTACCGAACTACTATTACAAGGTACTGCTCAAAGTCAAAAGAGAGGCTTCGGGCAAGATCTCTTCGGCATCGACGGTCGGTGTATGGCTGCCTCACCGCGTCTATTCGGGCGAAAGCTACCAGAGCTACACCAAATCGGTCGCCGAAATAGAAGCGCTGACCGGATATAATTTCTTCGCCAACCTGCCTGCCGACATCCAGGCCGCAGCGGAGCAAAATTCGAACTGGAGTACATTCGCATCGTTCTAAACGGGCGAAAAAACCTCCGATACGACAAAACGACACGCATCATTCCATTCGATGCGTGTCGTTTTGTATTATCCATACATCCGAACGGCTCATTCTTCCGAAAAAACAGTTATCTTTACGAATCGGAAAACCGCCGAATCCGAAAACCGACACTCGAAGCGGATGCAACGAAGAGGCGGGAATATTCTGTCGCATCCGAAGGAGGCAAACCGCAAATATCCGATCGACGAGGCCCGTGATTGTCCACGAGGTCCCGCCGAACGCAGAAAACGAAAAAAACACAAAGTCAAAGCCCGGTTCTCCGTCCATTTCCCGCGATCCGGCTCCGTTATGCTACGACTCAAGTCCGAAAACCTCCGGTCGAAACTCCGGCGCATGCCCATGCTCCGCGCATTGCCGCCGCTCACGGCCGGCATCCTGCTGGCCGACCACTACGTACTGCCGCTGTGGTTGTTAGTAGGCGGATTCCTCGTCTGCGGTATCCTGGCATTGCTCGCCGACGACCGGGGCGCAAACCTCGCCACCCTGGGAGCCATTCTGCTTTTCGGCATGACCGTCACCGAACTGGGACACACTCCCGCTCCGCCGACCGGCACTCCGGGCGAATACGAAATCGTCGTCCGGGAACGCCTCTCCGAACGGGAAGGCAAAACGGCCTCCGGCGCATCGCTCCGCGCCCTGCGGAACTCCGAAACCGGAGAATGGCTCCCCGCCGCCGGAAACCTCGTGGTTCGATGCGACTCTTCGACCGTGCTGAATCCCGGCGACCGAGCCGTCGTACGCGGCAAAATCTACCCTTTCACCGCCCGTCACGGCGGCTACGGACGGCTGATGACCCGCCGGGGATACGTCGGCACCCTCTACCTGAACCGCTCAAGCCTGCTGCTGCGCGACACCCTGCACCGGGAGCTTCCCCCGAAGCATCTCTCCCTGTTCCTGCACGAACGGGCCGTCGCACGGCTCGACCGTCTGTCCCTGGCGCCCGACGAACAGGCCCTCTGCAACGCTATGACGGCCGGGGATCGACGCTCGCTCTCCCCTGCACTCCGTGCGGCCTACTCGCGCAGCGGGACCTCGCACCTGCTCGCCGTTTCGGGATTGCACGTGGGCATCGTCTTTCTGCTCGCCAACCTGCTGCTCTGGTGGCTGCCGCTCTTCCGGCACGGACACATCCTGCGCAATATCGCGGTCATCCTGCTCATCTGGCTCTATGCCGCCACGACGGGATTCCCGCCCAGCGTCGTCCGGGCCGCGCTGATGTTCTCCGTCCTGCAATTCGCCCTGGCCTCGTCGTCGGAATACGTCGGGATGAACACACTCGCCGGCGTAGCCTTCGTCATGCTGCTCTTCCATCCCGATTACCTGTTCGACATCAGCTTCCAACTCTCGTTCATCGCCGTCGCCGGCATCATCGCCTGGGGACTCCCCCTCTGCCGCCTCCTGCGAACACGCCGCAAAAGCATCGATATGCTGACCGCAACCCTCGCCATCGGATTTTCAGCGTCCGCTGCGACTGCACCTCTTATCTCCCATACCTTCGGCCAGATCTCGGTCGTCGGGCTGGCACTCAACCCCGTCGTCATCCTGCTCTCCTACGTCGTGGTCGGGAGCTGCACGCTCTGGCTCGTGATCCCGGGAACAGTGCTCGCACCGCTCTTCTCGGACGTCGCAGGATTCGCAGCCCGGGCACAGAACGAACTGATCCGAGCTGCAGCGGCACTTCCGGCAGCCGCCCTCGACATCCGGCTCACGACGACCCAATGCTGGAGTGTTTACGGACTTTTCATCTTCGCAACCCTACTCCTATGGAGCGCCGAACGGAAAAAATCGGTATCTTCGCTCCCGGAATGATGACTCCGGAACAATACCGACTGCTGCTGACTCCCGAAGTGCGGCATACCGTCGAGGAACAAATCGGCCGCGACCCTGCGGCGATCGCCCTCGACAAGCGTATTCCGCATGCGGCACTCGTCGCCACGCAGGTCAAATACCTTGCGCGGGCACGGACGAAACTCCCCTCCTACTATGAAGCCCGCTGCATCCTCCCGCCGCTGGCTTTCGAACAGGCCTCGAGCGAGGCATGCGCGGCCCGCAAAAGTTGCAGCGGAAACACGGTGCTCGACCTTACCTGCGGACTGGGCGTCGATGCCCTCTACCTCTCAAAACGCTTCCGCGAAGTCATCACCCTCGAACGGGATGCGACGCTGGCGGCCGTCGCCGAAGAGAATTTCCGGCGGCTGGGCGCAACGAACATACGGGTTATCAACTCCTCCGCCGAGGCGTTCCTCGCCTCGACCCTGGACCACTTCGACTGGATCTACGCCGACCCCGACCGTCGCAGCGCCGGAGGGCGCAAGCTGGTGCGGCTGGAGGATTGTTCGCCCGACATACCGAAGTTGCTGCCGGAACTCCGTCGCATCGCCCCGAACCTCTGCGTCAAGAACTCCCCGCTGTTCGACGTCGGCGAAACATTCCGGCTCTTCGGTCCCTGCCGCACGGAAGTGGTGTCCCTGCACGACGAATGCAAGGAAGTCGTCGTCTATGCCGACGGAACCGGCCCCCTGCTGACGGCCGTTGCGCTCGAACTGGGAGAATTTTCCTGCACGCCGGCCGAAGCCCGTGCAACTCCCTGCGACAAGCCCTTCGATCCGGCCGCTTACCGCTGGCTGCTGATCCCCGACGTAGCGCTTCAAAAAGCCCGGCTGACGCCGACCTACCTGCAAGGCCGCGCCGACATCTGGAGCCCGAACGGTTACGGATTCGCAGCGGAAAAGTCCGAAGACACATTGGGCCGCTGGCTGGAGATCGAACGGATCGAGCCCTACAACCCCAAGCAACTGAAACGGGAGCTTTCCGGCAGCCGGCTGACGATTCTGAAACAGGATTTCCCGCTCACGGCGGCTGAAATCGCCGCACGGCTCGGCATACGCGAAGGCGGCGAGCGACGGATCGCCTTCACGAAACTCGGGCAGGATTATTGGACAATCCGTCTAAAATAGCTACCTTTGAGAAACGTCCCGAAATGAAAGTCAAGAACGTCTTCACCTACTTCACGGACACGATCCTGCGGCGCAACGCAAACTCCTACCGCAATCCCCGCGTCCGGTGGGCCGTCAGACAGTACAAGCTGCTGTTCTACACGGCACGCGGCCTGATCGCCCACGATACGATCGTGCGCAGCGCCGCCCTGACGTTCTATACGCTCATCTCGATCGTCCCGATCCTGGCGCTGGTATTCGCCGTAGTCAAGGGATTCGGGCTTTTGGACGGCCTGATCGACGATCTCTACGCCCTTTTCCCGCAAAACGTCGAAGTATTGGACTACATGGTGGAATTCGCCCGCAAAGCCCTCGCCAATACGCAGGGCGGGCTTATCGCCCTGGTCAGCGTCGTAACCCTTTTCTGGGCCGTCATCCGGGTCTTCGGGTCGGTGGAGAGCGCTTTCAACAACATCTGGGAGGTTCAGTCCTCGCGCAATATCGCCCGCCAATACCTCAACTACATCGTCATCGCGATGGTCGCCCCGATCCTCTGGCTCGTGGCCAGCACGATGGGAGGTTATCTGCTCCGGTTCTTCGACGCGGGGAATACGTTCCTCGGCATCCTTCTTTCGAAACTCTCGGCCCTGGTCATCATCTGGGGCAGCTTCACCCTGATCTATGCCGTCGTACCCAATACGAAAGTCTTGTGGCACAGCGCTTTCATGGCGGGTATCGTCGCCGGAACGGTCTTCATGCTCTTTCAGTGGGGCTACCTCTATCTGCAAGGGTGGATGACCTCCTACAACGCGATTTACGGCAGTTTCGCAGCCCTGCCGCTCTTTCTGTTATGGCTGCAAATCTCGTGGGAAATCCTGCTCTTCGGCGGCGAACTCTCGTTCGCCTACCAGAATATCGACCGTTTCGCCGAAGAGCGCGAATCGCTCGGCATCAGCTACGACCGACGCCGCCGGATCATCCTGGCCGTCATGCTCCAGGTCGTACACCGCTTTCGGAAAAACGAAGGGGCGCTCCCCATCGACGAACTCCGCCGCCGACTTTCGCTGCCCACCCGCATCGTGAACGATGTCCTGCACCAGCTCGTGCGCACGGGACTGCTGATCGAAATCCGGAATCCGAACGACGACCGCGAAGTGGCCTTCGCCCCCGGACGGGACATCCACGAAATGACGCTCTACAACATTTTCAGAACCATAGACAATTACAGTTCGACACGCCTCTACTTCGCCGCGACCGAAGAAACGCGCCGAATAGACCGCGCGCTCGACGAACTTCAGACGGCCTGCCGTACAGCGGGCGACCGGCTTCGGCTCATCGACCTGGACGACGCAGTGAACGCCGCCCGCAAACCGGCTTCCGGGCCGCAGCCCGAACCGAAACACTCGGAAAGATGAAAAATATCGTCCTCATAGGCAGCGGCAACCTGGCCGAAGCGCTCGCCCGCGCGATAAGCCGCACGGAAGGAGCAACATTGCTCCAGATCTTCGCCCGCAACGCGAAACGAGGTACAGCACTCGCCCTCGAAAACGGCACCGCGTGGAGCTCCGATCCGCGCGAGCTGGCCGCCGCAGACCTCTACCTCCTGGCCGTCAGCGATGCGGCGATCACCACGCTGGCCGAAAGCCTGCCCATACCCGCCGAAGCCGCTGTGGTACATACGGCCGGAGGCATCGGAATAGAGGCTCTTCCCGCTCGCTTCGACCGTCGGGGCGTTCTCTATCCCCTGCAAACCTTTACCCAAGGCCGCAGCGTGGATTTTGCCAAGATACCTCTTTTCGTCGAAGGAAACGACGACACTTTCACCTCGGAGCTCGAAGCGTTCGCCCGCAATCTGAGCCGCACGGTATATCGAGCCGACTCCGACCGTCGCGTACGCCTTCACCTGGCGGCGGTTTTCGCCTGCAATTTCGTCAATCACCTCTACGCATTGGGAGGCGAGATTTTGCACGGAACCGAACTGCCCTTCGACGTACTGAACCCCCTGATCGCCGAAACCGCAGCCAAAGCCGTCGATTCGGGCGATCCGCATCGGGTGCAGACCGGGCCTGCCGTACGCGGCGACCTGCCGACGTTGCGGCGACACGAAGCCGCACTCGCTCACGATCCGCGACTGTTACGAATTTATGAATCATTAAGTCAAGATATATGGGAAACTTCAAAGAAGACATCGTAAAGACCGAAGCGTTCATTTTCGACGTGGACGGCGTAATGACCGACGGGGGAATCATGCCCCTGGTCGATGGGGATTTCATCCGAAAATACTATGCCAAGGACGGCTATGCCATCGTCTATGCGCTCCGTATGGGTTACAAAGTGTGCATCATCACGGGCGGACGGGGCGCAACGCTCGACCACCGGCTCAAAATGCTGGGACTCACAGATGTTTACCTGGACTGCATGGACAAAATATCAGCCATGCAGGATTTCTTCGCACGCCACGGACTCGATCCGGCGAACGTTATCTACATGGGCGACGACATCCCGGACCTGGAGTGTATGAAAGCAGTCGGAATCCCCGTCTGTCCCTCGGATGCCGCGTCCGAGGTGATCGAAGCCTCGCGCTACGTTTCGGAGTTCGCGGGCGGGCACGGCTGCGTGCGCGACATCATCGAACAGGTACTCCGCGCCAGGGGCGACTGGGCCCGCGATTCCCGGGGCATGCACAGCTCGAATATCGCCGCGTCGCGGTAAAACCAAAAAGCAACGAAAGGGGCTGTCTAAAACTGTTAGACAGCCCCTTTTTCATTTTTCAGAAACAGCAGGAATTAACCACAATCGAACCCTCTTCCTCCGGGAAACAGTTCCCGTGATCGGACACATTCCTCGGTTCCAAGAATTTATTTTTACTCAAGTCCAAAGAGGACAACCGGTTATTGCAACAATACAGCTTTCTCAAAATCGGATTTCCCGAAAGATCCAACGTAGTCAATTGGTTGTCATTACACCACAACGTTTCCAACACCGAATTATGCGACACATCCAACGTAGTAAGCAAATTTTCACCACACGACAGCCAATTTAACGACCGGTTGTGGGATACATCTAACGAGGAGAGCGAGTTCCTGTCGCACGAAATCCATGTCAGAGCCTTGCAACGAGATACGTCCAGTCGGCTCAATTTATTCATGGGACAATCCAATTCCTTCAAATTCGGAACAGCGCCGAGATTCAGACGCTCCAATTCATTTCTACTGCAATTCAAATATATCAAATCCCGGTTCCGACTGACATCCAAGGTTTTCAGCCAACAGCCCGAGCATTCCAACGTGTCGAGTTTGGTATTTTTACTAACATCCAGGGTTTCCAAACGGTTCTTTTTGACAAAACCATTTCCGCACATAAGTTTTTTCAGTTCCAAATTATGCGACACATCCAAACTCGACAGACTGTTTTCCGTGCACACCAACTCTTTCAACAGGGGATTACCAGTCACATCCAACGCTTTCAACGAGCGATTAAATGCACAATGCAAAACAGTCAGCTTCGGATTCCGATCCGTTTCCAATGCCACCAGCTCATTCAACATGCACCGTAACTCCATTAGCACCGAATTATGGCTTACATCCAAGGATTTAAGACAATTTCCCGAACAATCCAACTTTACCAAACGAGGATTCTGCGTCAAATCCAACGTCGATATCATATTCATACAGCAATTCAACTCCTCCAACAGCGGGAAATACTCGATTCCTGCTAAGGAAGCGATACCCCGCCTCGAACAATCTATCTTCGTCGCAGCCCGACCGGCAGGTGTTACTACGACCCGGCTCCCGTTTTCGCCGATCTCTTCGATATACCCCTGTTCCAAAAGATAAGCCCGGAAATTGGGATCGGGAATCATGTATTGCAGATACGCCGGGCGAACAATCGTATCCGCCGCACGGTATATCCGACCTTTTTTCAATCTTACGGGGAATTTGCCACCGCATTGAATCCTGAACATATTCCCGCTGTCACGATCCGTCACGACCGTTAACGAATACCCTCGGCGAAACTCCACAGGCAGTACAGGCAGATAAAAAGAGGTCGATTCTTCCGTCAGCTCCACCCCCGATCCGCAATCCAATACGACGCAAGGACTGACTTTCCTCTCTTCGCACACACTGTCGGGCAGCTCCTGCCTACTGGCTACCACCTTGATCGATCCTGCCAGAATTTCACCGTCGTTTCCCTGCAAAATAACTTGTTTCACCTTAATCGGTTCGAGAGCGAAGCTGTCTTTCCTCAATCGCAACTCCACAGCGGAGAACATATTTTCGAAATCGAGTGTCATTTCAGCCAGATTTCCCCGGTACCGGCCGAGCATAGGCACGCTCCGGCACCCCTTCTCATCATACTGCGCCACACCGACCGGAAGAAAAAAACTCCCGTCCTCTTGTAACGCAAATCCATACGGTCGCCAAGCTACGACCGAAACAGGATCCTCGATCCGCTCTTTCGGCCACATCTCTTTCATCAAATCCTCCGTCGAATAGGTTATTCGACCGTCAGCAGCCTGCATAGCAAACACCGGCCTCGATGTGAAAGACGATTTAATAAAGTCCAAATAGCTATTATCCTGAATTAAGAAGCCGATTCCATCCTCTTCGTTCCATACGAACTTCTCGACCGCACCATCGATGCCGATCGTATCCAAGGCGATACATCCGGCCTGATCGTTTCCCGATGTGTTCGACACTCCATTCGTCTTCGTCGTCGAAGCTCCGGAGCATGCCTGCAGCAAAAAACAGATAAAAAAAGACACTACCAATCTTGTACGCATACAAACTTCTCTTTTCTCTATAAAATTACAATTTTTCGAGAAATTCCGCATCCATAAACAAAAAAATTACACCGAAAAGGCGTAATTTTATCAAAATAAGACATCCGACCCGGGAAAATCCGGCTCGACTACACTTCCCATCTTTTCCCGATACGCGAGAGATGCTCCTGCAGGCGGAGGCGGAAATGTTCCCGGCGCTGCTTGAGGTTTTCACGCCACCCCTGCCAACGCATATAACGCTGTTTTTTCTCGGGATAAATGTCCGGAATGGTCAGCAGAATACCCGTCTCCTCCACACCGCCGAAATCGGTGTTGATTACCGTATCGAACACCCGCATCGTAGGCGAGAGATTCATATAGGCATTGATCAGCGGAGGAATGTTCTCGTTGAACTCGCGGATGCGCTGGATCAGGATACGGTAATTCTCCTCATAGGTCTTGCCCGTGAAAAAATGCTCGTAATAGGGATCGTCCAAATCGAGCTGCACGGGATTTTTACCCGCCACCAGATGATCGGGATCGGGAAAATAACGGCGCAGGAACCAGATCAGGGCATTGCGTGCCATAGCCTTGTACGAAGCGTACATCGTCACCTTGCCGAAAAGGTATTTCGCATTCGGATCCAGCACGATCAGCGCCCCGAGGCCGTCCCAAAGGTTATCCAGCGCGTAGATGCTCTTGGCGTTGCCGCGCGCCTGGTAGGAGGGCTGCACGAACGAGCGTCCCAGCTCGATGGTGCGGGGCAGGTACTTGCGACGGAACTTGTCGCTGAAACGGAAATAGTGTTCGGTCGAGAGGTGGCGGGGATATTCGTCCGTACAGATGATGAAACGGTAGCCTCCGACGATCTCCCCGGCCGCCGGATCCCAGACGATCAGCTGGTAATACCCGTCCTCGGCCAGGTCTTCGGCGTCGATATCCACCTCCCGGCCCGTACCGCCGCCGGCGCCGCGGAACGCGATCTCGCGCAGCCGTCCGATTTCACGCATCAGCGCCGGGCACTCCGACGCCGGGAAGATATAGATCTCGTTCCCGGCCTTCTTCGTGTCGCGCGCTTTGCGCACGGGCGTAAGCTCGGCGCGGAGCAATTCCCGGTCGACGGGAGGTATGATAGGTTCCATTTCTCGTGCTTGCATAACTTAGGACAAAAATACCGATTTACCCGTTATTTTCCGCCGGGAGGAGCATATTTTCCAAAAAATACGCTTTTTTGCGTACGAACTCCGCCTGGTCGCGGAGGCCGCCGTAGCGTTGCAGCTCGGCGACGGGGATGGGGTCGCCCACGAGGATGCGGAAATGCTTGCCCTTCTGCGAAAACATCTCGTCGGACAACCACAGCATCTCGATATTGAATTTCACGCCCAGCATCCGGCGGATACGGTCGACGCGGTAAAAGAAGTTCGACAACCGCCCCTCGACGAACACCGGCACGATCTGGCGCTGCGAGGCATAGGCTTTCTTCAGGAAATTGGTCTTCCACGGCAGATCGGTCACCTCGCCCCCGATGCAGCGCGAGCACAGCCCGGCGGGGAAGGTGAGGATGGGCAGCTCGCCAAAGAACTCCTCGTCGAACTTGCGGGCGTAAAGGCTGTTCTGCGAACCGTGCTTGTTGACCGGGATCCACAGCGGGCGGAGGGGTTCGAGGTGCATCAGCAGGTCGTTGACCACCACGCGCGCATCGCCGAAGCGGTCGATCAGCTTGTCGGCCAGCATCATGCCATCCATCCCCCCGAACGGGTGGTTCGAGGCGAAGAGGTAACGGCCTTTGGGATCGAGTTTTTCGAGCCCTTCGACCGAATAGGTCACCTGCCATTCGCGGAAACAGGCGCGGATGAACTCCTGCGGCGGCAGGTTCCAGTAATGCTCGAGGATGTAATTGATTTCCGGCTCATGGATCGTACGGCGGAGCCAGCGGAGGACGAACCCGGGAACCCAGCGGGCCAACCGCGGGGCTTTCTCGGCGAGTACCGCTCCGATATCTATTCTGGGCATAGGGATGTTCAAAAAATTATATCCGCAAATATAGGTATTGTTTTTCGAAAAATCCCTAACTTTACACCCAAATAGACCTTTGCAAACAATCGTTATGTCTCAATATCATACTCCCGTACTGCTGGAAGAGTCTGTGGCACTGCTCGGTATCGATCCGGCGGGCACTTACGCCGACCTCACTTTCGGCGGTGGCGGCCATTCGCGCCGAATCCTCGCCGAGCTGGGGCCCGACGGGCGCCTTTATGGCTTCGACCAGGACCGCGACACGCTGGAGAACCGTCCCGAC
>ENA-ORPF01000452-ORPF01000452.1-human-gut-metagenome-genome-assembly--contig:-NODE-452-length-42010-cov-4.582958_pt1 | contig 42010 bp, 39 predicted proteins | sample MGYA00242140_ERZ509070 | MGnify/ENA primary metagenome ERZ509070 (study PRJEB26280, sample SAMEA2338713) | human gut metagenome | biome: human gut; feature: human-associated habitat; material: faeces... | reverse complement strand
ATTTTGATGATTTAGTTATTGCTACTGGTTCTATAGCTAGTCCTAAAACTGGTTCTGATGGTTTTGGATATACTCTTGCAAAAAAGTTTGGTCATACCATAGCACCTGTTAAGCCTGCGTTGGTTCAGTTGGTTACAAATGGTGATTTTTTGAAGGAGTGGTCTGGTGTTCGTACAAATTGTATTGTTTCTTTATATGAAGATGATCATTTTGTAAAGGCAGAAGAAGGAGAAATTCAATTAACTGATTATGGTGTTAGTGGAATTTGTGTTTTTAATTTAAGTCGAATTGTTTCTTTGGGTCTTCCTAAAAAGACTGAGCGATTAAGTATTTCATTTTTACCATTTTTAAAAGATAAGAGTGAAGATGAAATTTATGCTTGGTTTTCTAAAAGAGGGGAACAGTTAAAAGAGTATTCTATGGTTTCTTTTTTAGAAGGAATTTTGCCATATAAATTGATTTTGGTTATTTTAAAACTTTCTAATATTTCTAAGAAAGCTACTTGGAGTAGTTTATTAAAAGAAGAGCAACAACGATTATTATCTTATTTGTTTTCTTTTCCATTAGAAGTAATTGGTACGAAAGATTTTTCTATGGCTCAGGTATGTTGTGGAGGAGTTCTACTTTCTGAGGTTTCTTCTTGGCTAGAATCTAAAAAAGTATCTCACTTATATTTTGTTGGAGAAATTTTAGATGTTGATGGTGATTGTGGTGGCTATAACTTAGGATTTAGTTGGATGTCTGGGTTGTTAGTTGGTAAAGCTTTACGAGGAGGTAGTAAATGATACGTGTTAGGCAAATTAAAATCCCTTTAGGCAAAGAGGATAGATTAAAGGGAGAGATTGCTAAAAAATTACATATTTCTTGTCAAAATATTCTTTCTTTTACTATTTTAAAAAAGTCATTAGATGCTAGACGTAAAACAGATATTCATTATGTCTATGAAGTTGATGTTGAGGTGTTGAAGGAAGATAGAGTTTTAAAAAATAGTTTGTCTAAGGATGTTTTACTTTCTCCAAAAGAAGAATATCAGTTCGTCGAAATGGGATCTTTAACTTTAGAACATCGTCCTATTATTGTTGGAAGTGGTCCTGCTGGTTTGTTTTGTGCTTATATGTTAGCACAATACGGCTATCGCCCTTTGGTTATTGAACGTGGAGAGCCAGTTGAAGATCGTGTTAAAAGTGTATTAGAATTTTGGAATGGTGGTAAGTTAAAAATGAATTCTAATGTTCAGTTCGGCGAAGGAGGAGCAGGAACTTTTTCGGATGGCAAATTGAATACTATGGTTAAAGATAAATATTTTAGGGGAAAAAAGGTTTTTGAAATATTTGTTGAAAATGGTACTCCAAAAGAAATTTTGTATTTACAAAAACCACATATTGGAACAGATTTGTTAAGAGATGTTGTTGTCAATATTAGAAAGTCTATAGAGCGATTTGGTGGAGAATTTCGTTATTGTAGTCAGTTGACAGATATTCATATTAAAGATGGTAAGTTATATGAAATAGAGATTAATCATCAAGAGAAGATACCTTGTTCTGTTTTGGTATTAGCAATTGGACATAGTGCAAGAGATACTTTTTCTATGTTATATCAGAATGGTCTAGATATGGTTTCTAAACCTTTTGCTGTTGGTCTTCGTATTCAACATCCCCAAGAGATGATTCAACTTAGTCAATATGGGACATTGGATAAAAGACTTCCTGTTGCTGATTATAAGCTTACATATACTACAAAAAGTGGTAGAGGAGTGTATTCTTTCTGCATGTGTCCTGGTGGGTATGTTGTGAATGCTTCTAGTGAAGATGGAAGACTTGCAATTAATGGGATGAGTTATCATGATAGAGGTAGTAAAAATGCTAATAGTGCTTTAGTTGTTACGGTTAGTCCAGATGATTTTGGGCGTCATCCGTTAGATGGCGTTAAGTTTCAGCAAAAGTTGGAAGAAAATGCTTTTCTAGCTGGAAATGGGGCAATTCCTATTCAATTGTATCAAGATTTTGATCATGGACTTTTTTCAGCTAATTTTTTAGATGTTTCTCCAGAAATGAAAGGAAGATATGAGTTTGCGGATTTGAATCAAGTTTTACCTGATTATGTTTGTTCTTCTATTAAAGAAGCGATGCCAGTATTTGGAAAAAAAATTCATGGTTTTGACCGAGGAGATGCTATTTTAGCTGGGGTTGAGAGTCGTACTTCTTCTCCTGTTAGAATTGTTCGTGGAGAGGATGGAGAAAGTAATATACTAGGAATTTATCCATGTGGAGAAGGGAGTGGTTATGCAGGAGGCATTACTACTGCTGCGATGGATGGTATTAAAGTAGCAGAATGGATTTCTAAAAAATATCATAATTGACAGTCAAGTAAGTAGTTTTTCTTTAAACTACTTTTTTTTCTTTTCTTTTTTTGTATAATTAAGATAAGGAGTTGAGTTTTATGTATGTACCTGATGATGATAATTATGAAGTAGATGGTGAGAATTACGCTCCACCTAGACCGCCGGAAGAGCGTGAAGAAAAAAACAAAAATGAAAAAATTAAAAAGATTGTTATTATTATAGTTGCTGCTATTATTATTGGTTTACTTGTTTATTTTATTAGTGGTTTATTTTTTAATTCTAAACCAAAAGAACAACCTAAGTCTGCAATTTCTACTACACTTAGTGTAGATGATCCAGAAGTAGAAAATATATATGAAATGGTTACTTATGGTAGAGATTCTAAAACATTAAATAAGTATTTAAAAGAACAGTTTGTTTCGTTAAAAGATTTTAGTAATTATGAAAAGTTTTATTATGCTTTATCTAATTTAAGGTCTAGAGACCTAGAAGAAGAAAAAGATGATGATACTGCGGATTCGTCTACTAAAAAGTATTATATTCCTGATGATGTTATGGACAATTTAATGAAGGATTATTTTGGAGATGACGTTACTTATTTGAAACAAGGAACGATACCGGTTACTTTAGGAAATCCGATTGACGAAGGTAATGCTTTAACTCTTACTTATAATGTTAATCAAGAACAGTATGAGGTTACTTTCCAAAATCAGACACCTACCGCTGATAATACCATACCAGTTGCTTTATATGATTTAGAAAGTGCAAGTAGAAATGAAAATGGAGATATTACTTTAGTAGAAAGAGTTGTCTATTTAACTGGTTCTGTTTCTAATAATTTAGTTAGTTATCAAGTTTATAGAGATGCGAGTCATACAATGTTAATTACTAGTGCTAGTAATATTGAATTAGACAAGTATAAGGAAGATCCTGTTACGATTGATGATTTTCTTGAACAGAGTAATATCATTACCTATAAATTTAAAGAGGATAAAGGAGAATATTATTTTTATCAAAGTAAAATTGAACAATAACGTTGATTGTCAACGTTATTTTCTTTTCTTGTAATTTCGTGTATAATGGAAGTGGAGGAGTTTATGAGTAAAAAGGTTTTAGAAGTTGTTGGAACTATGTTTTTTCATGATGGTAAACTTTTAGTTGATAAACCTAGAAATAAACCTACTTATCAGATGATTGGTGGAAAAGTAGAAGATGGGGAATCTGTTTTGGAAGCTGCTATTCGTGAATGCCATGAAGAGTTAGGGGATAAAGCGATTTTTGATGAAAGTCTTTTTTCTTTTGTTATGGACTTTCATGAAATTGCTACTAGTGATCCTAATATCGAAATCCATATGTCTGTTTTTCAATATTTAGGACAGCTAGAAGGAGAACTTACTACTTCTCGTGAAATTGGTGACTTTATGTGGTTTGGATTTGATGATGATTATCAATTGTTATCTAATACATTGAAAAATGAAGTGGTTCCATATGCTATTTCTAAGAAATTAATTTATAAAAAATAACGTATAAAAATTATTAGCAGGAGGAGTTATGAAACAAGAAAATATTCGAAATTTTTGTATTATTGCCCATATTGATCATGGGAAAAGTACTTTAGCAGATCGTATTTTAGAGAAGACGGGGGCTATTTCTAAAAGAGAGTTAAAGAATCAAATGTTAGATTCTATGGATATTGAAAGAGAACGTGGTATTACTATTAAGTTGAATGCAGTTCAGCTTACTTATCAACATGAGGGAGAAGAATATTATTTTCATTTAATTGACACGCCTGGTCATGTTGACTTTTCTTATGAGGTTTCTCGTAGTTTAGCAGCTTGTGAAGGTGCTTTGTTAGTAGTAGATGCTGCTCAAGGAGTAGAGGCACAGACACTTGCTAATTTATATTTGGCTCTTGATAATCATTTGACAGTAATTCCTGTTGTTAATAAGATTGATTTGCCAAGTGCTGATTTACCTAAAGTAACAGAAGAGTTAGAAAATATTGGATTTTCTAAAGATGAGATTATTTTTACGAGTGCGAAGACAGGGGAAGGAATTGATGCTTTGTTAGAAGCGATTATTAAAAAAATTCCTGCTCCAACGGGAGATATTCATAAACCTTTAAAAGCTTTAATTTTTGATAGTATTTTTGATGCTTATCGTGGAGTTATTATTAGTATTCGTGTTATGGAAGGGGAAGTTAAAGTCGGTGATATTATACGTATGATGGAGACTGGTGCAACGTATGATGTTGTTGGCCTTTCTATTGATACACCGAAAGAAAAAGCTATTTCTTCTTTGAAAGCTGGAGAAGTTGGTTATCTTTCTGCTTCTATTAAGAGCATTAGTGATGTGGAAGTAGGGGATACGATCACTTTAGAATCTAATCCAGCAACAGAGGTGTTACCAGGGTATAAACCAATGAAACCTATGGTATATTGTGGACTTTATCCAATTGAGTCAAGTAAATTTGAGGATTTAAGAGAGGCTTTGGAAAAATTAAAGTTAAATGATTCTTCTTTAACTTTTGAACCTGAAACGTCTAAAGCTCTAGGCTTTGGATTTCGATGTGGTTTTTTAGGATTATTACATATGGAAATTATAGAAGAGAGGATTGAAAGAGAGTTTGGCATAGATTTGATTGCTACTTCTCCTTCTGTTGTTTATGAAGTAGTACTTACTGATGGTTCTAAGATTATGGTAGACTCTCCTACGAAGATGCCAAAAAGAGAAGTTATTTCTAAGACTTTGGAACCTTATGTAAAAACTAGTATTTTTACACCAAGTGATTATATTGGTCCTATTATGGAGTTATGTCAGGATAAAAGAGGAACATTTATTAATATGGAATATTTAGATCAGACGCGAGTAACGATTCATTACGATATGCCTCTTTCTGAGATTGTGTATGACTTCTTTGATAAATTGAAATCTTATACTAAGGGATATGCTTCTTTTGATTATGAACTTATTGGTTATAAAGAGAGTAATTTAGTTAAGATGGATATTTTGCTTAATGGTGATATTGTGGATGCTTTATCTGTTATTGTTCATAAGGATTTTGCTTATCAAAGAGGTAAAGTTGTTGTTGAAAAGTTAAAAGAGATTATTCCTAGACAGATGTTTGAAGTTCCTATTCAAGCTGCGATTGGAACTCATGTTATTGCTAGAACTGATATTAAGGCTATGCGTAAAAATGTTTTAGCAAAATGTTATGGTGGAGATGTAACTCGTAAAAAGAAATTGTTAGAAAAACAAAAAGAAGGTAAGAAGCGTATGAAAAAGATTGGTAGTGTTGAGGTACCACAAGAAGCGTTTTTATCTATTTTGTCTACTAGTGATAAATAATAAAGGGAGTGTTTTTCATGAATGAAAAAGAAAAGAGTGTTGTGGAGTATTTTTTAGCTCATCCAGAAGCATTTATTGGTGAAATTTCTGAAGCGACGGGAATACCTAGATCTTCCGTACAACGTTATTTAAATAAGCATAAAGATGTGGTTGTTAATGCTGCATTAGGTATAACTATTGGTCAACAATTGACGGTTAATCAACATCGTGGAAAGGTACAGGGCGGTAGAACTTCTTTTTTACATAATAGTCCTGTAAAAGATGAATTGGGCCATTTTGTTGGTAATGTCAGGGATGTAGATTATAGTAGAGAAGATAAAAAAAGAAAAGATATTAAGTTGATATGTACTTATTATTTGAGTAATAAATCTTTTACTTTAGATGAATTGGCTGATTCTTTTAAAGAGTTATTTGGATATTCTAGGGATTATATTTATGACTGTTTATTAGATAGTCGTGTTCCTTCTGTTATGGGAGAAGAGAGCGCTAGAGAAATTGAACAGACTCTTGAAAATAACTATGCTGGTTTTTATAGAAAAGTTGCTGATCTACATTTGACAGAAGCGGATTTGCAACAGGCTGATTTTACGGATCGAGAACGTGAAGTGTTTTCTGAGAGACGTCAAAATCCAACTATGACTTTGTCTAGTATGTCAGAAAAGTATGGCGTTTCTAAAACTGCTCTTGCAAAAATAGAAAATAGGGCAATCGGAAAAGTAAGAAAAGTTATTGGTAGGGGCAAAAGTGATAGGTAGTTGTTATATTCATATTCCTTTTTGTAAAAAGATTTGTAGTTATTGTGATTTTTGTAAAGTATTTTATCATACAAATTTTGTCAATTCCTATCTTGTATCATTAGAAAAAGAAATTGAAAAGTATTATCATCAGGAAGAACTTAATACTATTTATATTGGTGGTGGAACACCTAGTTGTTTATCGGTTTCTGAACTTAAACATTTATTTTCTATTTTATCTAAATTAAAAAGAAGTAAAACCTGTGAAATAACTATTGAAGCAAATTTTGATAGTATTACAAAAGAAAAAATTGATTTGTTTTTAGAGTTTGGTATTAATCGTATTAGTTTAGGAATAGAAACTACGCATGAATGGATTTTAAAGAAGATGAATCGTAGTTTGAATTTATCTTATGTTCAAGAAATTATTTGTTATTGTAAGGAAAAAGGACTTACTAATATTAATTTGGATTTAATGTATGCTTTTCCTGGAGAGAGTTTACAAGAAGTAGAAGAAGATGTTTCTTTTCTTTTATCTTTGGATGTTAGTCATATTTCTACTTATTCACTTATTTTAGAAGAACATACTTCATTGTATTTGCAGCATTCTTCTTTTGTAGATGAAGATATGGATGCTAAAATGTATCAGAGAATTTGTGAAATGTTAAAAGATTACGTTCATTATGAGACTAGTAATTTTGCCAAAGATGGAAAGTATTCTCGTCATAATTTGTGTTATTGGAATAATGAAGAGTATTATGGCTTTGGACTTGGAGCTAGTGGTTATTATTTAGATACACGCTATTCTAATACTCGCAGTATGACACATTATTTACAAGGAAATTATCGTTACCAAGAGGAAAAATTGTCTATTTATGATAAAATGGAATATGAGGTTATTTTAAATCTAAGAACCAAGTGGGGGATTTCTAAAAGTAAATTTTATCAATTATATGGTAAAAAGTTAGAAGATGTTTACCCTTATCAAAAATTAATTGATCAGGGATATTTAATAGAAAAAGATGATAATGTTATTATTCCATATTCATATTGGTATCTTAGTAATGAAATATTAGTTTTATTGTTGGAGGAGAGTCACGATGAATAAAATAGAACAATTTGAAATAGAGCTTAGTTATATAAAAGATGAAACGATTCAAGAGGACTGTCGTACTATGATTGAATTATTACCAGATTATTTTTTTCATATACCAGCTTCTTCTACTGGAAAGTATCATCCTAGTTATTCTTTAGGAGAAGGTGGGCTTTTACGCCATACAAAAGCAGCTGTTAGAATTGGTTATGAATTGTTACAAGATCCTTGTATTGGTAATAAATATAAAGATAGTGAAAAAGATATTATGTTAATGGGACTTTTATTACATGATGGGTTAAAGAGTGGGGTGACACAAGAAAAATATACTAGGTTTGACCATCCTATTTTAATGGCAAATTATATTATGGAACATAAGGCGGATTTACTTATGAGTGACGAGGAGCTTGATTTATTATGCTCTGTTATTAAAACACATATGGGTCCTTGGACTCAAGATTATAATGGGGAAGAAGTATTGGAAGCTCCAAAAACGAAGTATCAGAATTTTGTTCATATGTGTGATTATTTAGCTAGTAGAAAATGTTTATTAGTTCCTTTTGATGAGAATAATAGAATAAGTGTCTAAATGGACACTTATTTTTTGTTGCGATGTTATCTATTTTTTGATATGATAGAATAGAATATGATAATTGATGGAGGCTTTGGTATGAAAGGTAAAATTATTGTGATTGAGGGAACAGATTGTTCTGGTAAAGAAACGCAGTCTGTTTTATTAGAGAAAAGATTAAAGGAAAAAGGAGAAAAGTGTATCCACTTTGCTTTTCCAATGTATGATACTCCGACTGGTAAAATTGTTGGTGGACCATATTTAGGAAATCCATCTATTGGGGAGGGATATTTTCCTGAAGGTGCTGATCACGTTGATCCTCATATTGCTTCTTTGTATTATGCCGCTGATAGAAAATATAATATGAGTCGTATTCTTCCTTATTTAGAAGAAGGATATTATGTTATTTTAGATCGTTATACAACCTCTAATTTAGCACATCAGGGTAGTAAGATTAAAAATAAAGATGAGAGATTCTTGATGTATCAATGGATTGATAAATTGGAATATTGGTTATTAAAACTTCCTAAACCAGATCAGACTATCTTTTTGCATATGCCTTATCAATATTCTTTAGAACTAAAAAAGAATAGAAAGTATTTAGATGAACATGAAAGATCTCCTGAGCATTTAAAAAATGCAGAAGATGCTTATATTGAACTTTCTGAATTATATAATTGGAAAAGAATTGAATGTGTAAAAGACGGAAAAATTCGTGATGTTTCAGACATCAATGATGAAATATTAAGCTATTTAGGATTTGAAGAGTAAGTTTTTCTTACTTTTTTATATACAAAAAAATGTAGGAGTTTTCCTACATTTTTATTATTTATTATTATTTGTATTTACTTGTATTGGTTTTATATTTTGAACTGGTTGTGTTGGCTGTATTGCTATAGGTCTTACTCCTTGTACTGGTTGAGGTTGTTGTGGTGTTGTTAAAGGCTTTGGTGTTTGTTGCATTGGCTGTTGATTTACTTGTATAGGTTGCACTGGTTTTGGTTGTACTTGTTGAATTGGATTTGGTGTTGTTGTCGTTGGTTTTATTTGTACTGGTTGAGGTGTCTGTGTTGATTTTGGAGCAACTGTTGCTTGTATTGGTTGTGAGATTATTGGTGTTGTAGGTTTTGCTTGTTGAGAAGTTGCTTGTTTTTCTACAGGTTTAGATGGCACTGTAACAACAGGAGTAGGAGTAGTGTTTACTAAGTTTGTTTTTAATGTTGTAATATTTGGTTTTGTAAACGGAACTGGTTGTTCTTGATCTTTTTTAATTTCTGTTTTGATAGTATTTTCAGTGCTTTTCTGTTTTTCAATAGCATTTATTTTATCTAATGAATTGATTGGTGCATTTGAAGAAGTTGTTTTTACTTGTACAGGGTTGGATTCTTGTACTGCTGTTGGAATTGTTCTTGGTGTTGCATGATTTAATGTAGTCTCTGGTGTATTATTTAAAGATACTACTTCCATACTGGATTTATCATCTTTTTCTTTCTTTTCTTTTTCAACATTTTGTTTTTCTTCTTGTTCTCTTAATTCTTCTTTGATTTTTTCATCTTTTTCTTTTTCTTTAGACTTAATTCTTTCTTCTGTATCACTTTCAAAGAAATCTTCTGCATCTTCAATTTCAATTACTCTTAATACTTCTTCAAAACTTGTTGTTCCATCTAATACTTTTCCTAGAGCATCTTGTAGCATGGTAATTACTCGGTCACTATATACTAATTTAGAAAGATCTTCTTTACTTAGTGTTTCATTATTTAAAGCGCTACGCATTTCATCGTCTAATTCTAGTACTTCTTGAATTGCTACACGACCTTTATATCCTTTACGACAAGCTTCGCATCCTTCAGGATTTACATCCCAAATCTTATTTACGTCTTTATGTAAATATTTTTTAAATACCTTTTTTTCGAATTTTGTAGTGTCTCTTTCTATTCTACATTTGGTACATATTTTTTTAGCAAGTCTTTGCGAAATGATTCCTGTAAGAGCAGTAGATAGTAAGTAACGTTCTACATTCATATCTAGTAAACGTTCTACTGTAGATAAGGTATTGTTTGTATGGATAGTGGATAGAACTAAGTGTCCAGTAATTGCGGCACGTACAGCGATTTGAGCAGTTTCACTATCACGAATTTCTCCGATTAGAATGATATTAGGGTCCTGACGTAGTATAGAACGTAGGGCTGCTGCAAAAGTCATACCAATTTCTGAGTTAACTTGAACTTGGTTAAGTCCTTCGATATTCATTTCAATAGGGTCTTCTACTGTAATAATATTTGTCTCTTCTTTATTTAATGTTTCTAGAATTGAATATACGGTTGTTGATTTACCAGATCCAGTGGCACCGGTAATTAGAATAATACCATTTGGTACTTGAATCATTCTTTTTAGTCGATCTAGGTTTGATTCATTAAATCCTAAGCTATCTAATCCTTGCAAACTTCTAGAATAGTCTAGGATACGAATAACGATTTTTTCACCTTCATTTAATGGTAAGCAAGATACACGCATATCCAAATAATTACCACCAAAGTTACCTTTGATGGCACCATCTTGAGGTAGTCTTGACTCTGTGATGTTCATGTTTGCTAAAAGCTTAAGTCTTGTTGTTAAATTTCTTTCATAAGCTTTTGGAATAAATGTAAAGTTTTGTAAATCACCATCGACACGAATTCTTACCATCATTCCATCTTCTCTAGGATCGAAATGAATATCTGATGCATTTGCTTTGGCTGCAGATATAATAATATAGTCTGCAATCTGCGTAATAGGTGTTTTTGTAAAATCGAATTTAATCATAGTGTCACAACCCCTTTTGTTTTTTACTATGGTATTTTATCTTATTTTATTATATAATACTTTTAGTATAATAGCAAGAAAGTAGATGGGAAAAGATGAAAAAAAATAATAAAGGTTTTGTTCTGGTTGAAACTTTAGTTGTTACGGTTTTTGTAGCTGCTGTTTTTTCTGTTATTTATATTAATTTTTATCCTCTAGCTGGTGAGTATGAGCGTAGAGAATTTTATGATGATATTGATAGTAAATATGGTGCTTATTGGTTAAAAGTGTTTATTCAAAGGCCTTCGTATGGTTTAGACACTTCAACTATTCAAAATAAGGGGTATGTTAAGTTTGAATGTGCTAGGCTTAATAATGAACGAGATAGAAATGTATGTGATGCTATGTATCAACGATTACATGTTAAACAGGCTATTATTTCTTATTATCAGTTGTCTGATAATACTGTAGAAACAAATCCAGCTCAGAATGACGGACTTAATTATAAGGGATTAAAGACAAAAGCCCCAAGTGATGGAACTTTAAAAAATGAACCTTCGTTATTGTCTTATATTGAGTATTTACCTAAGTATGAGGTTAAGTCTTTAAATGGAGCTCAATATCGTGTTATTGTCGAGTTTGAAAGGTCTGGTGACTTGGTTGAGGAAGAAGATCCTGTTTTAACTTATGCAACTATGGAGGTGATTAAATGATTCGAAAGTTAAATAATAAAGGAATGACAGCTATTGAAATTTTAGTTACCTTCGTTATTGTTGCGGTTATTGTAGTTTCTTTATATGATGGAATTGTTGGATTAAAAGAGCAGGAGACTTTATCTTCTTATCAACTTAGTATGAGTACCTTTAAAAATCTTCTTACTAAGGATATTCAAGATGATTTTATTAAAAATGGATTGGTAGGTGCGGACATTAGTCCTTTAAGTGATAAAACAGGATATCGAGTTATTTTTACTTTAAAGGATGGCTCACAAAGAGAGTTAGATGTTGTACAACAATTTGGCTGTGAAGATGTCGATGCTAGTATTTGTGCTGCAAAGGGAATACCTACTACACAAAATGATAAATTTCTTATTAAATATGGACCTGTCGGTAATGTTACAGAATATGAACTTCCTAATTTAGGTAGAGAAACTATTACTTGTTCTGATGGTAATAGTCATACTATTGATGCTTTACGAATTAATCAAGTAGATGTTTCTAGTGCTAATCAAGTATTTTCTTTACATATTACATTTTCTCATCCGGATTTTGGTACTACTTATTCTATTGATATTGTTTCACCAATTAGTTATCCATAGAAATAAAAGACAAGCAAGAATTGTTTGATAAATTCTTCCTAATAGAAAGTTTTTATATTGAATTGAAGTATCAGAAATGATACTTTTTGTTTGCATATGAACTGATATGCCTCCAAATGAGAAAAAGAAAACAATAAGTAGGCCTCGTAAAGTCGGATTGGAAATTAAACTTGTTAAAAAAGTTCCATTTGTTAAATCAAATAGTCCATTTAATATGACATATTCTATAATGGGAAGTTTTATAATATGATTTATGATGGTTATGATTAAGTAGAAAAAAACAGATGTCCCATATATTAATAAAATGGTTTTTAGAGATGAAGAAATTGCTTCTGGTAGTACTTTAGAAAAAGTTCTAGGTATTGTTTGCTGTATTTTTTGAGTGTTGCTTTTTCTTTTTTTTATGTTAATGCTGATAATAAAATTAGAAATCATAAGACTGGTTAGTATTATATAACTATATTTTTTTGTAGGAAAGAGACTAGATACAGGCCCTAATATAAAAACAGGATTAGGAAAGTGGGTGAATTTTATATATTGATTTGCTTCTTCTTCAGAAATTAAATTTTTATCTAATAATTCTTTTGTGTATTTACTACCGCTTGGAAAACCACTAATCATACTCATTAATGTTATATATTTTTTAGCAGCAGTCTTTGGAAAAATATTGGCTATTTTTTGAATCGCATTATATTCTATTAGTAAAGTAGACATTGTAAAAAATAGAAAACTAGATGGAAATAGCTTTTCTAGGAATAGTTTAGAATATGTTAAGATTTGACTGGTTACTAAGGGAGCATTTTTTAAATATACAAAAGTTAGACAGGCAAGTAGTAATAAGATAAGGTTGGATTGATTAATTTTTTTCATATTTCCTCGTTTCTTTGTTATAATGTATCATGGAGGTAGTTTTTTACATGGTTAAGAAATTTTATGAGAAAGTAAAAGATTATATTAAAAGTGAATATAAATTTATTATTGTTTTGGTTATCTTTTTTGTTGTATTTACTTGGCCAGTTAATTATTATATTGTAATTGGTGGAGGAATTAGTGACATTGGAGATAGAGTAGAAGTAGAGGATGGTTATCAAAGTGATGGTAGTTTTAACTTATCTTATGTTAGTGAGTTAAAAGGAACTACACTTTCTTATTTACTTAGTTACGTGATGCCTCATTGGAAAAAAGTTAGTATGGATGATTATAAATATACAACGGATGAGGATTATGAAGATATTGAGTTTCGTAGTGAATTAGATTTGTTAACTTCTAATAGTAATGCTATTTATTATGCTTATCAATTGGCTGATAAACCTTGTAAGACAGTTGATACAAAAGTATATGTTATTTCATCTTTACCAGATTATGAGAATTCTTTAGAAGTTGGAGATCAATTGTTAAAGATTGATGGTGAGTCTTATACTACATTAGAAGAATTTCAGGAAGCTATTTTAAAGGTGGATACAGAAGATGTTTCTGTGACTGTTTTGCGTGATGGTAAAGAAAAAAATATTTCTTGTCATTTGTACTCAGAAGGGGATAGAAAACTATTGGGTGTTTTATTACAGTCTCTTAGTACATATGAAACAGATCCAGAAGTAGATTTTCATTTTGAGAAGAATGAATCTGGCCCTTCTGCTGGTTTGATTACAACATTGTCTATTTATGATCAACTTACGAAGAAGGATTTGACAAAAGGAAAAGAAATTGCTGGTACTGGTACAATTGAAGCAGATGGTTCTATTGGTCAAATTGGAGAAGTTAGTTATAAATTGTTAGGTGCTGTGGATGGTGGCGCAGATGTGTTTTTAGTTCCAGCTGGGGAGAATTATCAGGAATGTAAAAAAACAAAGAAAGAGGAAAATTTAGATATTAAATTAATTCCTGTTAAAGATATATATGATGCAGTAGAAAAACTAGAAAATTTATAGGAGGATATTATTATGAATATGAGTGAGGAAGAGTTATTGGCTTATGGTAAAAAATATATGGAAAATGTAGGGGGATTTATTAAGAATAATCACTATCAACTTGTTGATATTAAGAAAGATTATTGTGTAATGGAAGCAGAAATAAAAGAAGAGAGTTTAAATCCTTATGGAATGGTACATGGTGGTTTTTTGTTTGGACTTGCCGATACTGCAGCAGGTGTTGCTGCTCGTTCTTCTGGTCGTAAAGCTGTTACACTAAGTTCTCATATTGAATATTTACATGCTTGTCATGGAAGTAAAATTAAAGTTGTTGTAGAAGCTGTTAAAACAGGAAAGAACGTTTCTGTTTATGAAGTATGTATTTATGATGATAAAGAGACCATGGTTGCAAAAGCAATAGTTGATTATTTTTATTTAGATTAGGATGTCAATTGACATTCTTTTTTTTATATTTCATTTTCTTTTTTTCTAGTTATGATATATTTTTGTCATAGGAGAGTTTGTATGAAAAAGAAAGTTATTATTGGGTGTTTGATTGTTTTTGCTGTCATCGTTATTTTGGGAGGATATCGTGCTTATTTAATTTATGGAAAATATGCTAGTGATATTGATTATCGTAGGGTTAATGATTCTTTAACATTAACGGCATCTTCTACTTGCGATTTTATTGTAGATGATATTTCTATTTGTTTGCCAGAGGGATTTATTCGAGATGAAGAAAATAGTGTAGATTCTTCTATTACTGTTTATAAAGATTCTTTAGATCGGCGATTTAGTATTGCGAAAGTTCAAGAGGATTTAGTTCGTACTTTTCAGGATGTAGATGGGAAGTTTAATTCTAAAGAATTATTAGAAGAAGCTAATATATCAGATACGGTTGATTTGTTATCTTATTTAGATGATAAGAATTTAAGTGAGGTCTCTTATTTTTCATCTCTTCATGATGTTAAATTAAGATATGCTATTTTAACGTTGTATTCTAATATTGTTCCTGAGGGAGATATTTCTTTTATTCAAGGTGATTATAAAGGATATATGACTCACTATGGAAGTGATTATGAAATTAATTTGATTTATAATCATATGCGTTATGTTATTTATTTTTCAAATGTAGATTCTACTCAACCATTTACAGAAGATGAAATTCTTTCTATTGTTGGTAGTATAGATTTTAAGAAATAGGGGGATAGTTATGAAATTTTTACGTGGAATATTTCGATTTATTATTTTTATTATTATATTAGTAGTTTTATATGTTGTTTTTAGAGCTTTTTGTATTTATGTTTTACTTCAACCTAATGGAGAATCTATTGTTCATTATCAGAATAAAGTTATTACTTTGCAAAAAGGTAATACTTGTTCTACCTCTTTTTCTGGATTTTCTATGTGTATTCCAGATGGCTTTGCTTTAGAAGAAGATGCTAAGGATGGATTTGTTACTTATACATCGTCTGATCAAAGAGGAATTATTGGTGGAGAAGTAGAGTATTCTTTTGAAAAGTTTTTGTCAGAGACTGATTCTCATATTACGAAAGAGGAAATTCGTGAGTTGGAACAAAAATATCAATTTAAAACAAATACAGATATTTTAAAATATTTATCTACTCATCAGGATGTAAAATTTAATTTATCTTCTAGTATGAAAGAAGAAAGAGAATTTCAATTGATTTGGAATTATGTTCAGACATATTTTCCGGCGGGAGATGTTTATTTTATTGATGGAGATTATCATGGTTATCTTATTCAGAGAAAGAATGAATATCACTTCTATTTAGATTATAATAATAAATCTTATGTTATTTCTTTTATTAATAAAGATTTAAATGATTCTTATTTTACTGAAGATGTTGTTTCTTCTTTATGTAGAAGTATTCAATTTAAAGACTAGAATTAGTCTTTTTTTTATCCCATGATTTCCCATATTTTTATCAAATGGATTTCGTAATTATTTTATATACTGGTAGCATGAAAGGAGGCAAATAGTTTTAAATTTTTTACTGGAAATTAAAATCCCATAATTTCCCATAATTATTTAATAATTCTTACACAATTATGCGATATAGTGTTAGTATCGAAGGAGGGTGATAGAGATAAGATAAAAAGAGTCACATAAAAATGTTAATACCTGTTGTTTTATATAGATGAAAGGAGGATGATGCTTATTAGCGAAGCAATATTCTACTTATTAAAGGAGGGGATGCCCATAAGGTTATAGAAGAATTCAGGGAATAGTGTTATACTATTGGTAGGTGGTAGAAATGTATACGATTTGTTTTGTTGAAGATGAAGTTGACTTATCAAACCTTATTCAGACCTATTTAGAACGCTCTGGTTATAAGGTTGTTGCTTTTACAAAAGGTCAAGATGCAATCGATTATATTGGAAATAAAGTCGATTTATGGATACTGGATATTATGTTAGGAGATGATGTCAATGGCTACGATATAATCAAAGCTATCCGGGAGCAAGATGAAAATGTACCTGTGATTTTTACTTCCGCAAGAGATCAAGATTTAGATAAAATATTGGGTCTTGAACTAGGTAGTGATGATTATATTACAAAACCATATTCTAGTAAGGAATTAGTCTTACGTGTTGATAAAATTATTAAAAGAGTTTATAAAGATCAAGAAAAACAAATTATCTCTTATGAATGTTATAAAATAGATACGGATAAACGTGTAGTAACTGGTGAAAAAGATAAAGAGATAAAACTTACAACTTTAGAGTTTGACTTGTTGTTATTGCTTATACAAAATAGAAACAAGTGCTTTTCTAGGGAAGAAATATTGGATGCTGTTTGGGGAAATGATTATTTTGGAACAGATAGAGTTGTAGATGATTTAGTTAGAAGACTACGTAGAAAGATGCCTAAACTTAATGTTAATGCAGTATATGGATATGGGTATCGCTTATCATGAAAACTCGTAAAACGAAGTTAAGTCATCAATTAATTGCTTTAATTGGTTTGGCTTTCATTATTTTATTTATTTCCTTAGGCGTTATTCTTCCCAAAATGCTGATTCCAGTAGCAGAAAAGAATATTTATACTTATTTAAGTGAACCTTTGAAATTTGTTGGCAACAATCGTATCGACAAATCATTACTTAGCACGGAAGTTGCATATATTTATATTGTTGATGATGAAGTCGCAACCAGTGAAAATCTTAGACAAGTAATAAACATTAAAGATACTAAAAAATTATTATCCTATATAAAAGACGATTATGGTAAATTTGATTATGACCATAATACTTACTACTACTATACAATTACGAAAAATGAAATTACCAAAGTTGCTATTTCTAATGATAGCTATATCAATAAAACAAAAGAAGCCATTTTAAGTACTATCTTTCCAATAGTTTTATGTACGTGTTTATTGATTGGTCTACTTCTTGTTATGTGGTCTTCCTTTATTGTTAAGAAGATTGAAAAACTAAAAGACAAGATAGATAATATCGATAATCCGGATTATAATCATAATATCAATTTTACAATGGACGATGAAATTAAGTCACTTGCTTTAGCAATCGAAGATATGCGTATTTCTTTAGTAAACCAAGAGGAATATCGCAATCAAATGTATCAAAATATATCACATGATTTTAAGACACCTCTCACCGTTATAAAATCATATATTGAAGCTGTAGAAGATAACGTTGAAGATAGTAATACCGCACTTCAGGTTATTAAACAACAGACCAATAAATTAGAAAATAAAGTACACTCACTTCTTTACTTGAATAAACTTGATTATCTTAGAAATTCTAAAAATGTTGAAAATGAATTAGTAGACATGGAGAAAATTATTCAAATAGAAGTCAATAAGTTCAAGTTCCATAGAAAAGAAATAAATTTTATTACCGATATTGATAAAAAGTCCAAATATTATGGCACTATGGAACATTGGGAGACAATATTTGATAATTTACTTTCGAATTTTATGAGATATGCCAATACTACTATTAAAATTACCGCAAAGCAAAACAAACTCGCTTTTTATAATGATGGTGATCATATTGATGATGATTTCCTTGAAGGAATCTTTACTCCGTTCCGAAAGGGAATTAAAGGTGAGTTTGGTTTAGGTTTATCGATTGTTAAAAAGACTTTAAACATTATGAATTATGATATAACAATTAAAAATGAAAAAAAAGGTGTATCCTTTATTATAAAAAGAAATTCTTAGAAATAGAATTTCTTTTTTTGGTTATGTTAATAAATGGTGATAGTATGCGAGTTTTTATTACAGGAGCAAGATCTGGTATTGGTTATGCCGTTGGTAAGTTGTTGTCTTTGAGAGGACATTTGGTTTATATGGGATGTCGTAGTGAAGAAGAAGTAGTATCTCTTCAAAATAAGTTAAAAGAGGAGGAAATATCTGCTATTTGTATAAAGCTAGATTTACTTACTGATGATATTTTAGTGGCGGATACTTTAGATATTGATTTGTTATTTTGTCAGGCTGGGTATGGAGTGAGTGGTAGTGTTTTAGACTTGGATGAAAAAGCTTTTCAGGAAGTGTATGATGTTAATATTTTTAGAAATATTTTGTTTATGAAAAAAGTATATCAACATATGAAGAAGAAACATATTCAAGGTAAAATTTTTGTTACTTCTTCTTTAATTGGTATGTTTCCACTTCCTTATTTAGCGGTGTATAGTTCTAGTAAAGCAGCTCTTTCTATGATTGTAAAAACTTTACAAAAAGAGGAGAAGGAGATTTCTTTTTGTTTGGTAGAGCCTGGTGCTTATTCTACTGGTTATAATCAAGTTATGATGGATGCAAAAGAAAAGTATCAAAAGATGCAGAATAAGGATTATTCTATTTCTTTTATGCAGAAGAAATTATTCTCTTTATTAGAATCGGATCACATTGATAAGTTGGCTTTCAAGATTGTTTTAGAAATGGAAAAAAAGAACCCTAGAAAAATTCTTAGGGTTCCATGGATTCAAGGTTTGATGTTGAAGATTTATTATCTCTTTTTTGAATAAGTATTTGGCCGTGGTGGAATATAGCGATTTCTTGTGATTTTATCTTTAGTATTTGGATCGAATTTATTTTTGTTGTTTTCTATCCATTCTTCGACAATAAAGTATTTGTCATCGTCTATATCTACAGTTATAATTCCATAGTTTCTTATATAGACTAATCTCCAAATTTCTCTTGGCATGATGTCAGAAAATGCACTGGCATATGTGAATTTGCAAGTTGAATCTAGAAATTTATGGGTACTAAAGTTGTAGATTTCATCATCAATGGCTGCTACTACGCTAAATTCTAATTCTTGTTTTTGTTTTATGAAAGCTAAGAATAGATTATCACTAGTTATATTATCCATTTTATCTTTGTTTAAATAATCAACATCTGTATAGAAGTCTAAATCTTCTGGAAGATTGAAGTCTGCTTCTTGCATAATTATCCTTTATGATGAGTTTGCAGATATGTTTTTCTTAGTTGCTTTGCTTGATCACTAGTCATATCTATTTTTCTAATGCTATTACTATCGATGTATGGAACAACTTGTTGTTGGGCTTCTTCTAGTGTCTTTGCTTTTTTTGCGAAAGATTCTAACCAAGAAGTAGCATCATCTAAAGTATTGGTTGGAAATTTTGATTCTACGGTTAGCAATCTTCCAAGTATTCCTCTATAAAATGGCACATTTTCTCTTCTTAATTTTGTAGTAAATTGCAATGGTTCTAAAGAACTTATTTGCAAGTCATTAATGTTTACTGAATAATATTGTCTTTGTTTCATAATTATCTCCTTAGTAGCTATATTATATATGAAAACGTTCTTTTTTTCTACTGCTTGTAGAGATATTTCAAAAAAATTGAAAAAATTGTTGTCAAAAATTTATAAATATGTTACTATGATATTGCTTACGTTTTATGGCGGTGTAGCTCAGCTGGCTAGAGCGTCTGGTTCATACCCAGAAGGTCGGGGGTTCGATTCCCTCCGCCGCTACCAATTGTATTTTAATCTGACTAAAGTCAGATTTTTTTGTTGTTAGAGGGAATCTTCTTTCCATAAAGTATGAATTAATTGTTAAATATAGAAGATAGGGGAAGAGTTGCTTTGTGATTTTTGAGTTTTGTTTGTTTTTATTTCTTTCGTTTCTTCCTCTATATTTTGGGTTGGCTCATTTACTGCTCCAGCAATTTTAAATAAAGTTTTTGCATTATTTACAATAGGTCTTATTTGATAGACTACGGGAATTGCTTGGTTGATGACACCTAATGTTTTTTGTGTTGAATCTAGTAGTGTCTTCCAATCGATAGCTTTTATCGAGCTCAGCAAACTTTTAGTGGGTATTTTTGTTATTTGGTATGGATTTGGGTACATATCATCACCTCTTATTTTAATATATGTTAATGAAGAAGAAGTGTGATATTAGTTTTTTAGTGTCAAGAAAAGAGAAAAAGTTATTTACTTATTTTCAAAAAAAATTTGTTATGTTATACTTATGTAAGAATAGGGAGTGATGTAGTGTGAACGTACTATTGAAACCTTTTATTGCTGTTTATCATGGTGTTCAAGCTATTGGTCGTTTACCTAAAAAGCTTTTGCATAAAACAGAAGATATAAAAGAAAAGGCAGAAAATAAAAAAGCTTTGCAGCAAAATACAGTTCCTAATGAACCAAAGAAGAAAAAATCTTTGTTTTCTAAAAAAGAAAAAAAGAAAGAATCTTCTGAGCCAGAAAATCTAGTTGATGAGTTTGCGGCATCTGGTATTCAAAAACGTTCTGAAGATGCTCCAGATAGACCAATGATCCGTTATCGTTATGTGGTTATTAATGCTATGGGTAAAAAAGAAAATGGAACATTTGAAGCAGAAAGTGAAGATGAAGTTCGAAGCTTTTTGACGTCTCAAGACTATGAAGTTGTTTCTATTTCTGTTCGTCCTGCTTATGATATTGATGTTAATGATCATGCTAAGATTAAAGTTAACGATTTGTCTTTTTCTTTAACACAATTATCTACTTATATTAAATCTGGTATTCCTTTAGTGGATGCTGTTAAAATATTGGCTAAACAAGCTAACAAGCCAGCTACTAAAAAAGCCTTTCAACGTTTGGTTTATGAATTATTAAAGGGTGAAAATTTATCTAATGCAATGGAAAGGCAGAAGAATGTATTTCCTAAATTATTAATCAATATGGTTAAAACTGCAGAAATGACGGGTGATTTACCATCTATTTTGGATGATATGGCAGATTATTATACTTCTATGGAGAGAACACGTAAGCAGATGATTAGTGCTATGACTTATCCATGTGTTGTTTTAACTATTGCTTTTGCGGTATTAATTTTTATGTTGACTTACTTAGTTCCGCAATTTGCTACTATGTTCGAAAGCAATGATGCAGAACTTCCTGCTCTTACTTTGGCTATTTTGGGAGCTAGTGATTTTATTAAGGCACATTGGATTGTTTTAATTGTTGTAATTGTTGCGGTCGTTGGTTTATTTATTTTAGCGTATAAAAAGTCTGTAAAATTCCGTACAGCAGTTCAAACATTTTTGATGCATATACCTGTTGTAAAAAGTATTATCATTTATAATGAAGTTGCTAATTTCACTAAGACTTTTGCTTCTTTATTAAACCATGGTGTATTTATTACTGATAGTATGGAAATTTTATCTAAGATTACTAATAATGAAGTATATAAGCGTATTATCAATAAAACATTACATAACTTAGGTAAAGGAGATTCTATTTCAGCGTCATTTAGAGGTGAATGGGCTTTCCCTGTTGTTGCTTATGAGATGCTAGTTACTGGTGAGTCTACTGGACAACTTGGTCTTATGATGGAAAAAGTTGCTGACCATTTTCAAGCATTACACAAATCTGTTATTGATCAGTTGAAGAGTTTGATGGAACCATTAATGATTTGTGCTTTGGCAGTTGTTGTTGGTATTATCTTATTATCAATTGTTCAACCTATGTTTTCTATTTATGGACAGATTCAGTAGGGAGGATGATTATGGAGATAATATATTTCATTCTCTTTTTCCTTACCGGCTGTGTAATGGGAGGCTTTTATACAACACTTGGTAATCGCTTAGCAACAGAAAATTATCAATTTTTACCTTATCGATGTGATTCTTGTCATCATCGTTTAAGATTGATAGAATCTATTCCTATTCTTTCTTATTTATTTTTAAAGGGAAAATGTCATTATTGTCATAAAAAAATAGATATTATGGAACCAATGATGGAGTTTTTTACTGGAATTTTATTTGCGGTTAGTTATTATAGTTTTGGTTTTTCTTATGATTTATTAATTGCTTTAGGAGTAGTTTCTTTATTAATTATTATTACTGTCAGTGATTTAAATTATTTAATAATTCCAGATGAAGTGTTAGTATTTTTTGTTTTATATTTTATTATTATTCAATTTTTATCTTTAGGAATTATTGGAGTTTTTGAACATATTTTGACTGGTGTATTTTTATTTGCCTTAATGTATGGTATTATGTGGTTAGGAGAAAAGACATTGAAAAAAGAAAGTCTTGGTGGGGGAGACGTTAAAATGATGTTTCTATTTGGACTTGTTTTAGATCCTCTACTAGGTACAGTTGCTATTTTTTTAGGAAGTATTTTTGCCTTACCAATGTCTTTGTTTTTACTTTATAAAAATCATGAAAAAGTAATTCCTTTTGGTCCATTTTTATTACTTGCTTTTACATTTTTAGTTTTTACAAAAATTACGCCAGAGATGTTAGTTAAGGTATTAGGTTTTTAAAGAAAGTTTTGCTTTCTTTTTTTTTAAAAGTATTGTACGATATTTGGTAGGTGATGGGAATGAAAAATAGAACGATATTGCCGGCGGATACTTATACTGTAATTAATAAGACTGTAATTCATGATTCTGATCGTAGGCTTGTTAGTATGTTATATCAGCCAATTATTGGGTATACTGCAGTTTCTTTATATTTTACTTTGCTTGATGATTTAGATCGTAGTGAATTAATGAGTTATGATTTGACTCATCATCATTTGATGGCTACTATGCAGTTGAAGTTAGAAACTATTGTTGAAGCTAGAGAAAAATTGGAAGCATGTGGACTTTTAAAAACATATTTTAAAGCTGGTAATATTAATCAATATGTCTATTTAATTTATTCTCCAATGTCTGCACATGAATTTTTAACACATCCTATTTTAAGCGTCGTTTTATACAATAATTTAGGTAAAAAAGAATATGAAAGAATTGTTAATTATTTTAAAATTCCACATGTATCATTAAAAGATTATGAGGACATTACTGCTAGTTTTGATGAGGTTTTTACTTCTGTTTCTGGTAACGTTATGGAATTAGGGGATACGATTCGTAAAAGAGAAAGTAGACAGCCTTTAATTGAAAAAGGAATTGATTTTAATATGTTAATTTCTAGTATTCCTTCTAGTATGGTGAATGATAGATGTTTTTCTAAAGATGTGAAAGAATTGATTAATGCACTTAGTTTTACTTATCATTTGGATACTTTAGCGATGCAAGGTTTGGTTCGTGATTCTTTAAACGAAAAGGGTATGATAGATAAAGCACAACTTCGTAAAAGTTGTCGTGAGTATTATCAATTTGAAAATGCCGGAGATTTACCTACTGTTATTTATAATAAACAGCCAGATTATTTGAAGAAACCTGCTGGTGATCATTCTAAGTGGGCAAAGATGGTTTATGCTTTTGAAAATTTAACACCATATCAATTTTTAAAGGCTAAGTATAAAGGAGCTGAACCTACTGACCGAGATAAACGTTTGATTGAGAGTTTGTTGGTAGATCAAAAATTAAATCCCGGTGTCGTTAATGTGTTGATTGCTTATGTATTAAAAATTAATCATGAACAATTAAAGAAAAGTTATGTGGAAACTATTGCAGGGCAGTGGAAACGTTTAAATATTGAAACGGTTGAAGAAGCGATGAAGATTGCAGAAAAAGAGCATAAAAAGATGAAGAATTTGCTTAATAAAACAAAGTCTACTAAAACAACCAAGAGTACAACTACTAAGAAAGAGGCGTCTTTACCTGCATGGTTTGATAAAGAGTTAGACAATACAGAGACAACTCCTGAAGAAGAGGAGGAATTGAATCAAATTTTAAAGGAGCTTGTTTAGCTTCTTTTTTGTTGAAAAGGGGTGCGATTTGCTTTTTTCCTTGGTTTGTGCTACAATTTAGGGGTCGCTTGATAGATTGTCAATTGACATTGATTACCATTTCGCAACTTGAACAACACATTTTTTTATGGTATCATTGTAGAGTAAGATTATGCATAAAATATATGGGATATAGAAAAGGATGTTTATATGAATAGTTATACAGATGAAGAATTCGAAAGTATTGTAAGTCCGATTCTTGAAATAGAAGAATTTAACCAATTAAAATTTATTAGACATCATGGTATTACAAGATATGATCATTGTATGAGAGTAGCTTATATATCATATAAGATTACTAAGGCTATGAGATTGGATTACAAGCAAGTTACAGAAGCTGCTTTACTTCATGATTTCTTTTTAGATGAAGTTGATCATGAAAACAGAGTTGAACGTTTAAGACATCATCCTGAGGTTGCTGTTAAAAATGCTTCTAAATATTTTGATTTAACTGATATGCAAATTGATATTATTCGCACGCATATGTTTCCAGTAACATTTACTCCACCTAAATATTTGGAGAGCTGGATTGTTGATTTTGCAGATGATGTTTCTGCATTGTATGAAAAGGGATATGCGTTTCATCAGGAATTTCGCACAGCTATGTTTTTATTCATGTTTGTAGTAGTTAATTTCGTTAAAATGAGATAAATCCATTAATTTATCTCTTTTTTTTCTTTACAATCTATGTTATAATTTTGCAAGAAAGAAGTGATAGTATGGAAAAAACATTTATATTTGGTCATAAAAAGCCAGATTCAGATTCTGTAATGTCTGCTATTGGTCTTTCTTATTTGAAAAATCAATTAGGAGATAATACAGAGCCAAGAATTTTAGGAAATGTTAATAAAGAGACAAAATATGCTCTTGATTATTTTGGGTTGAAAGAACCTGAATATCTTAATGATGTAAAATTACAAATTAGAGATGTTGATTATCATAAAGGATTTATTATTCAAGATACAGATTCTATTTATGATGGATATCAAATGATGCTTAAGGAAGGATTAACAGGTGTTCCTGTTGCAACAGGAGATAATGATTTTGTTGGTCTTATTACCATTAAAGATTTATCTCATATTGTTGTTGATGGTAATTTTGAAGAGTTATCTACTTCATATCATAATATTTTGAAGGTTTTAAAGGGAGAAGAAATTTTAAAATTTGATGATGAAATCAATGGTAAAATATTAGTTGCATCTTATCGTAGTACGACTTTTATTAATAGTGTACATCTAGATGAAAGTAATGTTTTAATCGTTGGGGATCGTCACAGTGTTATTGAATATGCTGTAGAGTCAGGTGTAAAATTAGTTATTTTATCAGGAGATTCTGAAATTAAAGATAAGCATATTGAGATCGCTAGAAAGAATCATGTTAATATTATTCGTACACAATATGATTCTTATCATATTACGAATTTATTACCACTTGCTAATTACATTAAGACAATGATTCGTAGTTATAATCCTACTAAGTTTGAAGATACTGAATATGTTGATACAGTTCTTGATATTAATAATAAATTAAAACATACTAACTATCCTATTGTTGATAGAAATAATAAGTGTTTAGGTTTATTACGTATTATTGATTTAAATGAAAAACATCCTAAAAATGTTATATTAGTAGATCATAATGAAAAATTACAAAGTGTTGAAGGATTAGATGAGGCTAATATTTTAGAGATTTTTGATCATCATAATTTAGGAAGTATTACGACAAATGCTCCAATTAATTTCCGTAATATGGCAGTAGGTTCTACTTGTACTATTGTTTATACTTTATTTAAGGAAAGAGGAGTAGAAATTCCTAGGGAGATTGCAGGTGCTTTACTTTCTGGATTGTTATCAGATACTTTAATTTTGAAGAGTCCAACAGCAACACCTAAAGATGTTGAAGCGGTAAAAGAATTAGCTTCTATTGCAAAAGTGGATTATCAAAAATATGGTATGGATATGTTAAAAGCTGGAACTTCATTAGAGGGAATGAGTAAAGAAGATGTATTATATAATGACTTTAAGTTATATACTGTAAATGAAAAGACATTTGCTGTAGGACAATTCTTTACTATGAATTTTGATGAAATGAAGAAAGAATTAGACGATTATGTTAAGACTTTAGATGAAATTAGTGAAGCTAATCACTATGACTTCTTAGCTTTATATGTAACTGATATTATTCAAAATGGTAGTTATGTTATCTTTAATACAAAAGGTCAAGAAGTTGTTGATGTTATGTATGAGGAAGAAAATATTCCTGAAGGATATTTTGTAGAGAATTGTGTTTCTCGTAAAAAACATGTTGTACCACTTGTTATGGAAGTGTTTGAAAATTAATTAGGAGGATATTATGGATTTTATTGAAATTTTGATTTTAGGTTTTATTCAGGGGATTGCTGAGTTTTTACCAATTTCTTCATCAGCACATTTAATTATTTTCCGTGATATTTTTGGAATTGGTGCTGGTATGAGTCATAATATGGAGCTTACGTTTGATATAGCACTTCATTTTGGTACATTACTTGCTATTGCGGTTTTCTTCTTCTGGGATTTTATTAAAATGATTCAGAAGGGGTTTACAAAAGGTATAAAAGATGATGATGGTAAGATTCTTTGGTATTTAGTTGCTGCTACTATACCGGCAGCAATCGTTGGTGTATTGTTTGAAGATCCAATTGAAAATATTATTCGTTCTAACTATATTGTAATTGCCTTAGCTCTTGCTATTATGGGTGTTATTATTTACTTAGCTGATAAGTTTAGTAAGCAGACTAAAAATATTAAGAAGATGTCTTTAAAAGATGCTGTTATTATTGGATGTAGTCAAGTGTTTGCGTTAATTCCAGGATTCTCTCGTAGTGGTACTACAATTGCTGCAGGACGTGTTTTAGGATTGGATAGAGAGAGTGCTGCTAAATTTTCTTTCTATTTAAGTGCTCCAGTTGTCTTAGGTGCTGTTGTATTACAATTTTTTAAAGATAGTGCTTGGACTTTGATTGCTGCTAATCTTGGAACTTTTGTATTAGGAATTTTAGTGTCTTTTATTGTTGGACTATTATGTATTAAGTACTTACTTAAATATTTACAAAAGCATAACTTTAAAATATTTATGATTTATAGGGTGGTTTTGGCTGCAGTTGTTTTAGTATATATTTTTCTAAGATAGGTGATACAGATGAGTATAGAAATTATAGGGTTGTTGGTTACATTCTTATTAGGCATTTTTGTTTTAATAGGTGCTATGGTTGCCTTTTTGGCTAAGAAAAAAGGCAAGATTATTGATTTTTCTTTAGGTCTTGCCTTTAGTGTTATTATTATGTTAATTATTTTAGATTTAATTCCTGATGTTATTGAACATTTAGGATTGCGTTATATTTGGTTATTTCTTATATTTGTTGTTGTAGGTTATGGAATTTTACGATTACTTGACCATTTTATACCAGATCATCATGATCATGATAAAATGACAAAGAAAGAGTCTAATAATAATTTGGCACATATTGGTATTATTTCATCCATTGCTTTAATTATTCATAATATTGTAGAGGGGATGGCTGTTTATTCTACGGTACTTACCGATGCTAGTACTGGGCTTATGTTGGCTATTGGAATTGGTTTTCATAATTTACCTTTAGGAATGGTTATCGCAACTACTTTTTATCAAGGCAATCAAAAATCTGTAAAGGTGTGGTTGATGATAGGATTAGTTGCTATTTCTACTTTATTAGGTGGAGCATTTTCTTTCTTCTTAAACAGTCAAGTTGTTCCAGAATGGGTATTAGGTAGTTTATTATCTATTACTTTAGGAATGCTATTGTTTATTTTATTTTCAGAATTATGGCCTAGAATTCGAGAAAGTAAATTTTCAAAAGAACGTAATATTGGTATTGTAGTTGGTATTGTTATTATGTTAATTTCAATGATTGTTTAGGAGTTAGATATGTTATATACAGTTTGTTATTGGTTTATATTATTTTTGTTATATTCTTTTATCGGTTATATTGCCGAGGTTATTAGTGTTAGTATTACTCATAAGAGAGTGGTTTGGAATAGAGGCTTTTTAATTGGTCCTTATCTTCCTATTTACGGAGTGGGAGCATTGATTATGATTTGGTTTTTATCTCGTTATGAAGATGATTTACTAGCCTTATTCATTATGAGTTGTTTCTTTGGAGGAGTTTTGGAATATTTTACTAGTTTAATTATGGAAAAGATTTTTAAATTACGTTGGTGGGATTATTCTGATATTAAATTCAATTTAAATGGAAGAGTTTGTTTAAAAAATGTTGCACTATTTGGATTAGGTGGCGTTATAGTTGTTAAATTTATTCAACCTGTGTTATCATGGCTTGTTTATTTACCTTCTAGTACGGTTACTATTACTATTGCTATTATATTGTTTGTTATCTTTTTAGTAGATTTAATTGAATCTGTTTATATTACGGCAAGACTTAAAATTAACTTTAGTAATTATGTTCATAAAGATGCAACAGAGAAGATAAAGAAGGAAGTTTTAACAGCTATTCGTAAACATATGTTACTTACTTCCAGATTGTTAAAAGCATTCCCAACTGCAACTTATACAGCTAATAAGAAGTTTAAAGATTTCTTAGATTTATTTGATTCTACGAAGAGAGAAATTAGAATTAAAAAGTTAAAAGAAAAGATTGCTAAAGAAAAAAAGAAGAGAAGATAATTTGGAAATAAAATTCTTCTTTTTTTATTGTAATTTTATTTTCAGGATGATATACTTTTTGTTGTAAGGTAGGGAAGTGCAGATGAGAAATAGGAATGGATTTACATTAGTTGAATTAATCGTTGTGATTGCAATATTAGGAGTAATTTTGGTTATGGCTTTACCACAGGTTTCGCAGTTACAATCTGCTAATAAATATAAAAAGTATGAAGCTTATTTTGATTCTCTCGGACAAGCTACGCGATTATACATGGATAATAATGCTAAAGATTTATTTGGAAATAATACTTCTGGATGTGTACGTGTTAAATATTCTGAATTAAAAGCACAAGGATTAGTTAAAGATTATGGATCTACTGAGGTTGATTGTGGTACTGAGGATACGTATGTTGAAGTACGTAAAGTTAATAATATATATAAATACGCAGTATCCGTTGTATGTAAAAGTAAGAAAAATAAAAATGATATTGTTTGGCAACAACAAGATGCGATGGAAGGGGCTTCTTGTGAGTTTAAGCCTGATACAGACGCCCCTATTATTGAAATTACTCCTAAGAGTAGTGATTGGAAAACATCCAAACAACTTACTGTTCATATTAAAGTTTCAGATGTTAGTGGTTTAAATAAGAACATTAGAATACAATATTATTGGTTAGATCAATCTGGTAATAAAGTAGGAAAAACTTATAAATATAATTACAATAATAAAGCTGGTAAAGAGAAGGTTTCTTATAAAATTCCGGTTAAAAATATTCCAGAGAAATCAGGAAAATATTATTTAGTTGTTGAGCCGGATACTTCATCTACCTCTTCCGGGGTTATGGATGCTTTAGGTAATACTAAGTATACTTCTGAAAAAGCTGGTATTTATAAAATAGATAATACGCCACCAACTTGTGGAAGTGTTTCCGGTGCTAAGACTACTTGGACAAATAAGAATTTTTCTATTACACAGCAATGCATTGATCATGAAAGTTCTTGTGAAAAAACTTCCTATTCTCAGAAATTTACTAGTACTACAAAAACTTATACTTTTACTATAAAAGATAAAGTTGGCAATACAACAAAATGTCCTGTTAATGTTTATTTGGATAAGGATAAACCAACTTGTGGAACCGTTTCAGGGCAGAGTACTAGTTGGACTAAAAACAATAGGAGCATTTCTGTAAAATGTAACGATAAAAGTAATGGAAGTGGTTGCGTCAAAACTTCTTATAAGCAGACCTTTAGTTCTACTGCAAAGCAGAGTTCTATTACAATAGCAGATGTTGCAGGCAATACAAATTCTTGTAAGGTCAATGTTTATGTAGATAAGACAGCACCAACTTGTGGATCAATTTCAGGCCAAAGTACTAGTTGGACAAAGGGTAATCGATCTATTACTGTAAAATGTAATGATTCTAATAGTGGATGTAGTAAAAGCAGTTTTTCTAAGACATTTAATTCAGATACTAGAGTTGGAACAGTTACGATTTCTGATAAAGTTGGGAATACTAAAAATTGTAGTGCTAATGTTTATGTAGATAAAACAGCACCAAGTTGTGGAAGTGTTTCTGGACAAAGTACTACTTGGACTAATCAAAATCGTACTATTAGTGTTCAGTGTAGTGATGGAGCAAGTGGATGTAGTAAGGGTAGTTTTTCTAAAACATTTACTTCAGAAGGTAAACAAGATAGTATATCTATTTCAGACTCTGCAGGTAACTCTAGAAGTTGTACTGTAAATAAATACATTGATAAAACAGCTCCTAGTATTAGTGCTACTTGGAGAAGAGAAGATAATGGCGCAACTTATAGTAGTGGTTCATTATCTGATGTTTCATTGATTCGTAAAGTTAATTACAGCGATAATTTAAGTGGTGTTCGAACGGTTGAGTATAATACTGGCGGTGGTTGGGCTACTGAAGGTAATTTAGGTGATTATAAATATGCTAGTGATACGGTTAATGAATATATTACTTTTAGAGCAATCGATTATGCTGGTAATATTGGTCAGACCTCACAATATCATATTAGAATCGAAAAAGATGTTGATAAGGATTATCATATTTCATGTTCTATTACTTGTCATGGTGCCTGTGGATTACAAAAACCTGGTGGAGGTATATATTGGAATGACTCTATTTATAAATGGAATTTAAATGGAGCAAAATCTGGAATTAATCGTAATACAATGGGAATCGATTATTCTACTGACTGGGTGCATAACTATTGTTTATATACACCAAGTAATGCACCTAGTGGTAGTCGTGCAGGATGTGGTTATGCAATTTTTAATTCTACTACTATTGATTATAGTCGTTCTTATGCTTGTTCTTCTATCATTGGTAGGGCATGTACGAATAGAGGAAAATGTGCACAATGCGCTATTACAGATAGAATAGGTTGTTAAATTAATTTGAAAGGAATCAGTTTATGAAGAAAAAAGGAATACCAATTGCTTTCGTTACTGTCGGATTAATTTTAATAGGAATAGGAATTTTGATGGCTGGTACGATGGTTGGAAAAAAAATTGAAAAGGATTCTAGAATCTCTGAAAAAGAGGTTTCTGAATATATTGAAAAATTAACCAATACACTTATTTATGGTGGTACTCGTGCTGAATTAATCGAGGTATTACAGGTAAAACCTGAAGAATTAATGGAAAGTGACTCTATGAGTGGACCTGATATGTATTTAAGACAGCTTCCAGATAAAAATGTTATTGGTGATAATGATATTTCTGCTTATAAAAAAGCAGGAGAAACTTATGCTAGTAATCTTGAAAAACGTATACAAGATAATTTAGAATATAATGTGGAAGGTATTTCTGATGGTGGTGATTATTGGGCTGCTTTAGTGAGTTACCGTTCTTATTATTATCAAGCTTATATTAATGATTTATCACAACTTCAAATTGAACTACTTTCTTTATCGGGTTATATGATGGATGGTTCTAATGTTGCTGCCAATAATGAGTTTAAGTTAGCTTCTTATAAAGCACGTATTAAAGCTGCTGAAATTTTGGATTCCCATTTAGATGATTATGCTAATCCAGATACGACGAATCAAGTTTATATTAATTTTAAAAATAAGACTATAGCTGGTAATTCAGAAGATTTCTTATCTTATATGATGAATCTTTCTGGTTATGCTTATTCTTTCCAAGGTAATATTTTAACTGGTGATCAGGCACGTCAATATTTGATTGACAGTGGTGTAAATTTAGATTCGCCATTAGATTTATAAAAGTTGGTAAAAGCCAACTTTTTTATTGTTTATTGACAAGAAATATAGTTTTATTAATTATAGGTAAAATAGGATAAGTATATTATGATGACTAAAAAGAAAAAAATGGAAAGTAATATATAGATTTACATTGGTGGGCTGATTATGGTTACTTATTCTACTAATATTACTTGTACAATTCCAAATTAAGATCCTTTTATAGATAATGATAAAGGTGGAACACTTGTTTCTTTATGAAAAAGCAAAGCATATAGTTCGGTAATGCCACCTACTTTTTCTATTTCGCTACTAGCACTTTAGGAGTTTAAAACTCTTTCTGAAAAATTAAAACTTATAGTTCCTGATGTTGGATTAAATAAGAATGTTTCTATTAAGGGAGAATGGTAATTCATTAAATCTCATACTACTAATTTTAGTAAGACACCAAAGAGTGAAAGTTATCCTCATAATTTTAATAATAAAGCGTCTACCGAGATAAAAGCTTATTATTTATTAGATAATGGTTCTAATCTTTTACTATATCTATAAAAAGAAGTATTGCTTATTGGTAAACTATCTTTTGATTTGTTGAATTGTTGTAAAAGTGGTTCTTTTTATTTTCTATTTTTTTGAAATTATGATAAAATTATTCTAGGAGGCTTATTTATGAAGTATAAAGATAATATTAATAAGAATATATTTAGGGGTTATGATATTCGTGGAATTTATCCTAGTGAAATAGATGAAGATACTGCTTATACAATTGGTTTAGGTTTTGGTAGCTATATTCGTGAGATGGGTAAAGCTACTTGTGTTGTTGGTCATGATAATCGTTTGAGTAGTCCTAGTTTATATGATGCTTTGATAAAAGGAATTTTATCCACGGGTATTGATGTTATTGCTTTAGGACTTTGTACAACTCCAATGTATTATTATGCTTGTATCCATTTAAAGGTTTATAGTGGAGTCATGGTTACAGCTTCTCATAATCCGAAAGATGATAATGGTTTTAAATTTGCTTTTGATGAAAGTGGTAATTGTAAGGGACAGGAAATTCAAGATTTCTTAGCCTATATTTTGCAAAATAAATTTATGAGTGGAGAAGGAAAGTTATCTACTTATAACATTGAACCTGATTATGTTTCTTTATTTAGAGATAATTTGAATTTTGGTAGTCGTAGAGTAAAGGTTGTTATTGATCCTGGTAATGGTACTACTAGTATTATTGCGAAAAAGTTATTTGAATTATTTCCAATAGATTTAGTTGTTATTAATGGAGAGAGTGATGGTCATTTTCCAAATCATCATCCAGATCCTTGTGTTGAAGATAATTTGGAACAATTAAAACATGCTGTTTTAGAACATCAGGCAGATGTTGGCCTTGGATTTGATGGAGATGGTGATCGATTAGGTGTTGTTACTAATTCAGCTAAATTTTTACCAACGGATCATTATATGATTTTAATTATTCGTGATATTATTTCTAAGGTAGAAAAAAAAGAATTTTTGTATGATGTAAAATGTTCCAAAGCTTTATCGGATGAGATTGAGCGTTTGGGTGGTAAAGGTGTTTGTTATCGTACAGGTAACTCTTATACAAAAGCTGCAGTTCGAGATATGGATTTACCTTTTGGTGGAGAGTTATCTGGTCATGTATATTTTAGAGATCGTTGGCCTGGTTTTGATTCTGGTATTTATGCAGGACTTCGTTTGGTTGAGATTTTATCTCATACAGATAAAAGTGTAGATGAACTTGCTTTGGGAATTCCTGTTTATTATTCAACTCCAGAAATTAAGTTTGCAACAAGCGATGATATTAAATTTGAAATTGTTAGTAAAATTGGAGATTATGCGAAAGAAAAAGGATACCAATATTTAGATATTGATGGAATCAAAGTATTATTTGATGATGGATGGGCTCTTGTTCGAGCAAGTAATACAGGTCCTAATATCACGGCTAGATTTGAAGCTAAGACAGAAGATAGATTGAAAGCATTAGAAGAGGAATTTGTTGGTGTACTTAATCAATATAGAAGTGAATAAGATGAAGCGGGTGATGCTAAGTGGAGAGAAATAAATATGGTTTTACTTTGGTAGAACTTATTGTTGTGATTGCGATACTAGGAGTAATTTTGATTATGGCTTTGCCACAAATCAGTAATATTCAGCAAGAAAATAAGAATAAAAAATATGATTCTTATAAAGAAGCAATAGAGGCAGCTGCTAAAGTATATATTGATACTCATGAGAGAGATTTATTTGGAAATCAGGAATCTGGCTGTGTTACTATTACTTATGGTATGTTGAAAACTGATGATTTGATTCAGAACTTTGGAGAAAAGGGTGTAGATTGTTCTAGGGATGATGAAACGTTAGTCTATGTTACCAAAGAGAATAAAAAATATTATTATGTAACGAATATTACTTGTCGTAAGAATAATGAAGTTGTTTATCGTAATAATGATTCTGACGATAATCCAGATCGTGTTTGTACAGGAGACTTCAGTCCAACAGGAGAACCACCAGAATTAAAGATTTCTCCTACTAGCAGTAAAAATCAGTGGTATAATGCAGAAAGATTAGTTAATACTTTAGGCGTTTCTGTTGCTGTTAATGATGGAGAAGGGTTGAATAAGAATATTTCTGTTAAGTGGACTTGGAAGAACCTTAGTACAGGAGATAGTGAATCTTATGTTCATAATTTTAATAATAAAGCTAGTAAAAATTTAAATAATTTGATTTATAAGTTAAAGAAAAAGGAAGTTCCACGTGATCAAAAAGATAGTGGAAACTATCAGTTGGTTTTGGAACCTAATGATAAAGCTTCTAATTATGGGGTACAAGATTATTATGGAAATGTTCGTTATACAGGAATTAGTGCTCAAACGTATTTAATTGATAATGAACCACCAACTTTATCTCCTTCTGTTTCTTCTAGTCAAAATAGTTATCATTCTTTGGATGTTCGTTTGGATATTCATGGTAATGACAATGTTAGTGTATCTAAGATGTATATTTCTAATAAAGGGTATGAAACTGGTGGTAAATGGCAGAATTATCAATCTTCTATTGATTGGAAGTTAGATGGTGATTATGATGGTAAAAATAGAACGGTTTATATTACTATTCAAGATCCTGCAGGTAATAAAACTAATAAATCTGTAACATATAAAGTTTATAAGTATTGTACTGATAAAATACAAGTTGGTAATTGGTCTAATATTACTTCTTGTTCTCGTTCTTGTGGTGGAGGTACTTTAACACAGCAGAGGCCTTTAGCTGATGAACATTTTACCGGACATAGTTGTGGTACTACTACTCAGGTAGTTAGTTGTAATACGATGGATTGTTGTAGTACTACGAAACCACGTTCTGATGGTTGGAGTGGATGCATTGCTCCTAATAATTGTGGAATTGGTACGAAATATGAAACTATTTCACAAATAGGAATTGACGGTAGAGTATGTTCTACTAATACGAATGCTAACCCTACTTCTTGTGATACTGGTATTTCTTGTTCACCACCAGTTCCTACTAATAATTGTAATATTCGTGGTAATCATAAGTATCCTGCTCCGTATCCTTGGTCATGTTCAGGTCCAGGCGTTCATTATGGCTTGACACAATATTATCAGCATTATTGTTCTGATAGTAATGGAAATGTTTATAAAGCAACTGATTATAATTGGATATGCCCTGTTGCTCCTTATACAGAACGAGACGGGTGGACTTGTATCGATGATAATACGAAAAAGGTGGTACCGTGCTAATGAGTAAGAAAAAAATATTGATAAAAATATCTATAGTAGCTATTATTTTGGGAGTACTATTAGTAATCTTTGGATTTATTTTGAATCTTTTTTCCTCAAATATTAAAAATAGTGCTTCTAAGTCAGAGAAAGTACCTCAATCATTAAAGGATAATCTTATCACTAATTCTTCTAAAAAGTTGTTGAAGAAGCATTGCTTAGATGATTTTTGTATTTTAAAGATGGATAATAGTTTTATCAAAGAGTCTAACAATGGTTCTATTGTGTCTACTATTCGGAATGAAAGTTCTCATACTTTTCCGGCTGGATTTGTTCATCTTAATTTTCAAACAAATGGCAAAGAAGTTGTATTGGTTATGTATTATCCTGAAATAAAAGCTGGTGAAAAAACTAAAGCTATTGTTAATTATTTAGATGAAGATATTGTATATGCTGATGATTATCAACTTTCTTATCCTAGTCCTGATGAATTAGCAGAATATGAAAAAAATTTAGTTAGTTAGAGAAAAGTGTTGTATCCTTTTCTTTATTATGATATATTCAAATAGACGTTTTGAAAAATTACATAGAGTAGTGTACTACATGAAATATGTAGTTTTTTTGCTTTGTTTGGTTTTCGAATAGTAAGGAGGTATGTATGGGAATTTCTCGTGAAGAGTATAAGAAAGAAGAATTAATATTACAGAAAGTAAAAAAACTTCTTGGTGATACCCTAGAAGAGCTTGGTGCTGATGTGTTTCAGGATGAAGAGAATTTTACAGAGTTTAAGAAATTAATGTGGGAAAATTCTAGTAGCTTTGATGAAGGTGAAATGCAGCAAGTTATGGCTGCTACTAGTCAAGAAGCAGAAAAGGTATTACAGCGTAGAGAGTATTTTAGAAGATTAAATCAAATTAAAAACAAACCTTATTTTGCATCTATTGTGTTTAAAGATGAACATAATAAGATATGGAATATTTATATTTCTTTAACGTATTTAACAGATGATAATTTTAATAATATTTTATATGATTGGCGTAGTCCTATTTGTAGTTTGTTTTATGATTATGAAGTTGGGCCTTGCTCTTATGTTGCGCCAGGTGGAACTTATTATGGAGAATTAAAAAGAAAACGCCAATATAAAATTGAAAATGGAAAGCTTGTTGGTGTTTTTGATAATTCTTTAAATATTGATGATGAAGTATTACAGGAAGTACTAGCAAGAGAATCTAGTGATAAGATGAAAAATGTTGTTAATACGATTCAGCAAGAACAAAATCAGGTTATTCGAAATCTGGAAGATCATAATTTGATCGTTCAGGGAATTGCTGGCTCTGGTAAGACAACAGTTGCTTTACATAGGATTGCTTTTTTACTTTATCGATTAGAAAATTTAACTAGTAATCATATTTTGATTTTTTCTCCTAACCCAATTTTTACTGAGTATATTTCTGATGTTTTGCCATCTTTAGGAGAAGATAATACTTTGCAAACAACTTTCCATGATTATATGTCTTATAGTATTACTGAGTACAAAGATGTAGAAGCATTTACAGATTTTGTTGCTAGATATTATACTTATCAAGTTCCAAATGTCGATTTGATTCGTTATAAGCAAAGTGATGAAATTATTGAGGATATGAATCAATATTTAGAACATTATATTTCTACTGCTAAATTTATAGAATCTTTTACGGAAGCTGATATTCATGTTGTAAATAAAGATGAGATTAATCAATTGTTACATTATAAGTATGATCGTCTTCCATTATTTGAAAGAGTTGATGAAATTGCTAAAAGACTTTCTTCTCAATTTTATCATGGTAGTGGTAAAAAGACTGGTACTTTTAGAAAGTTATTAAAAGAGCATGCTAATTTTAAGAAGGATTTTAAAGAGATATATCGTAATTTTTATTTAAGTCCTTATTGTAAGGTTAGTTTGAGTGAGAGAGAAATTGATCAATTTATTAAACGTAAGACAATTTATTATGAAGATGCTTTACTTTTTTCCTATGTGAAAGGGGTGTTAGCAGGATTCCCTTATGAGTCGCAGATTAAACAGGTTGTTATTGATGAGGCACAAGACTATAATAAGTTGCAATATATTATGATTTCTAAAATATTTGGTAGAGCAGATTTTACGATTTTGGGAGATGTCAATCAGAATATTAATCCATATTATCATTATGATTCTTTAGAAGAGTTATCACCTTTATTTAAAAATGATAGTAAGTATATTGAATTGTTAAAGACTTATCGCTCATCTCCTGAAATTATAGATTATACAAATAAGATTTTAAATTTACATCATGTAAATGCGATTCGTAAAGATGATCATAAACCTGTTATATTTAGAAAAAACATTTCTAATTTACAAGAACAATTGTTATTGGATATTGAAAAGTTACAGAAAGAATATTCTAGTGTTGCGGTAATTACTAAGGATGATGTAGAAGCAGAAAAGATTTATTTATTATTAAAAGATTATATTAATATTTCTTATATTACTTTAGACACAAAGAATTTTAGGAGAGATTTGATTTTAGTTCCTGCTTATTTAGCTAAGGGATTAGAATTTGATAGTGTTATTTTATATAATGATAGACAGAATTCTTATAAATCTAATGAAAGAAATCTTTTATATGTTGCTTGTACAAGAGCACAACATGAATTATATATTTATAATTAAAAGTACTATTTCTATAGAAAAAGGATTAGTACTTTTTCTTTTATGTATGTTATAATATTTTTATAATAAGATAACGCGATGGGTGATAGGAATGTTAAAGAAGTTTTTTAGTGGAATTCAAGAGAAGTATCAAGAGATGAAGAATGCTGATATCAGGTATCAAGAGCTACTTCCTAAAGTATATTCTTTACCTACTTTTTATTCTTATACTTCAGTAGAAAAAAAAGATTTGACTATCAGTCATAAATTGTTAATGAAGATGTGTCCTGATTTAAATGAAAAAGATGCTGTTTTAATAAGAGGGTTAATTCCTATTGATGAGATTTGTCTTTCTTGTTTGTATGCAACAGAGTGTAAGAGTAATGTAAAGTTTTATTTTGTTCCTACTACGAAGTATTTATGGTTAATTCATTCTAATGGGTATTTAAAATATCAATATTCTGATTTAGATGCTGAGGTTATTAAAGGCGGGGTAATGAGTCAGGTTTTGTATATTGCGAATATGCTATTTGTTGTGAATGGTGTAAGTGATATGATTGTTCCTTTTGTTCAACTTTTGCATGATTCTACTTATCGAAATGAGACAATTACTAATCGCCTAGGAGAATTTTGTGGTACCGTTCCTAAAATATGTTTGATTAATGATATTGGTTCTGGTGTTAGTGTTGGAGAAAATCATGAACTTGTTTTTCATTGCAAAGATTTTCATTATAAATATATGATTCGTGATATTAAAAATTATGAACTACTAATTGATGATATGGTAGTAAAAGAGAAGAGGAGTAATCGTAGAACAAGATTAACAGCAAATAAAAATAGTTGCTATGAAATGACGTTGCGAGTTACAGCCAATGATAAAATGTTTTTGATTCCAATTCTTGAGAAATCTGCTTTTACGTCTCTTTATTCTTCTACTAATGCTGTTTTTATTTATAATAAAGCTTTTGCTGATAAGATTATTGATTTGTTAGATAATATGGATGAAGCGATGTTGAATGGCGAATTACCAATATAAAAAAGCTCTTTTATGAGCTTTTTATTTTTTTCCTTTTATTATACTTTCTTCTGGTATTTTAAAGTAGAAGGTACTTCCTTTATCTTTTTCTGAGGTAACTCCAAAATCAAAATTATGTTGTTGTAAAGCATTTTTAACAATCGATAATCCTAAGCCAGTACCAACTAGATTACGTTTATGTTTCTTTTTGTTTTTGTAGTATTTGTCCCAGATGTATGGTAAATCTTCTTCTTTAATTCCTTTTCCGGTATCTTTAATTTCTATTAGAATATCATTTTTTTCTTTTATAATATTTATAATTACTTTGTTATCATCACCAGTATAATTAATGGCGTTGTTAACTAAGTTATAAATTACTTGTTCTATTTTCTTTTTATCGGCATTTATCATAAGTTCTTTTTCTTCATGATTAAATTCAAATTGATAATTTTCTGTTTCTTGTAATACTTTGTATCGGTGAAGTATTTCTTCTGTTAAATGAATTAAGCCAAAGTCTTCTTTTTGTAAGTCATTGATACTAGATTGCATACTTGATAGTTCCAGAATATCATTTACTAAGATTGTAAGTCTATCTACTTCACTAATGATAATGTCCATGTCTTCTTTTTGTTTTTTCTTACTATTTGTGTGTAAATCTCTACTCATTTCAGCATAGGCTTTTATCATAGTAAGTGGGGTTTTTAAATCGTGTGATACATTGGCCATTAAATCTTGTCTTAGTTCATCTGTTTTTTCTAATTCGTCTTTTGCGTAATTTAGAGTTGTTGCTAGTTCATTCAATTCGTTTATATCTTCTTCTGAGTTGAAGGATACGTTAAATTCTCCTTTTGCTAGACCTTTCGCAGCCTTATTCATTTGGACAATTGGTTCTGAAATATGTCTTGAAATGAAATAGGCTATGATGAAAGATAAAATTAAGACAATAATTGTTACTAATATTAATTGTTTTTGAAGTATGTTTATGGTTCCATCGATTGGATCCATAGAAGTATTGATAAATGCATAGTTTTCATTATCTAGTTTTATTGCTTGAACTAAGGTTCTGTTGTCAAACATAGGATTAATTAATTCATATGTTTGTCTGTCTTTATTACTTTTTATAAAATCTTGTTTATATTCTAGACTTTGTTCTTTTCCTGATACACAGCCTTTTCCAAAGTAAGTGGATGCATAAATGGTATTTACTTTTTCGTTAACTACTTCTACACAAACACTCTTGTTCATTGCTTCTTTATCAATAATCGAAGCGATATTTTCATTGTTTTTGTATCTTTCTAGTGTGTTTGCGACTGATGCAATATCTTTTGTTTTACTCATGCGATAAAACTGATTTAAAAAAAGAACTTGGAATGCCCATAGGAATCCCAATATTAGTAGTGAAAATATTAAAAAGTATTGCCATATCTTTATATGTAGACTATTCTTCTTCATTTTTTTCTATGAATTTATAGCCAGTTCCTCGTACAGTAACAATGTGATCTCTGTACTGGCCTAAGTTATTTCGAAGCATTTTGATATGAGTATCAATGGTTCTGTCATCGCCAAAGTAATCATATCCCCATAATCTTGATAATAATTGTTCTCTTGATATAGCAATTCCTTTGTTTTTAATTAAATAGGTAAGGATTTCAAATTCCTTCGGAGTAACATTGATTAATTTGTTGTCTATTTTTAAAGTGTGTGCGGAAAAGTTAAGTTCGAGAGTATTGAGTTTATATATATTGGGTAAATTTTGGTTTGATCGATTATAGATTGCTTTGATTCTGGCTATTAACTCTTTTGGTGAGAATGGTTTCGTTAAATAGTCATCAATTCCTAATTCAAATCCTCGTAGTTTATCTACTTCTTCGCCTCTTGCTGATAGTACAAGAGTAGGGATTCTTTTATTTTCAGGAAGTTGTTCTAGCAATGTATAACCATCCATTTCTGGCATCATTATATCTAATACCATAAAGTCATAAGTATTGGTTTGTAGCTTGTTTAAAGCTTCTTTTCCGCTTGCTGCTTCATCGGTAGTATAATGATTAGCAGCACAATATTCTTTTATGACGTCACGAATTCTTGCTTCGTCATCGACAACTAATATTTTCATTTGAAATCCCTCCCTGTAGTAATATTATACTAAATAATGTGTAAATTGCGTGAAAAATAGAGAAAAATATGGATTCTTTTGCCAAAATAATTGTTTTATATTATAATTTAAATGTGATTAGGAGATACTTTATGGTAGATGAAGAGTTAGAAAAATTAAGAGATTCTTATTATAGTTCTATTGTATTATTGCAAGATGAAAAAGATATTTTAGAAGCGTTGCCTTCTCCGGAGTTTCAGAATTTTTTCCCTTTGATGGAAGGTGTAATTTCTAAACTCGTT
>ENA-ORPF01000411-ORPF01000411.1-human-gut-metagenome-genome-assembly--contig:-NODE-411-length-44177-cov-11.156657_pt1 | contig 44177 bp, 41 predicted proteins | sample MGYA00242140_ERZ509070 | MGnify/ENA primary metagenome ERZ509070 (study PRJEB26280, sample SAMEA2338713) | human gut metagenome | biome: human gut; feature: human-associated habitat; material: faeces... | reverse complement strand
ACGACTTCATAATTTCGTTTTGGCTGTAGCGGTTTGGATGAAAATTATTTCGAGCAGCCGCTTCATTGAACTTTTCCGACAGCTATTATGGTTTTAAATAAATAAACGTGCGTTCATCCGAATTATTATCTAAGGAATGGTGTGATATTGTTTTTGAACATCGCAACCGAGATTATGGTGCCTACCGTCTCCGACAACGGGCAGGCGCCCGATACAGATATGCCTTGATAGTAGTGGTGGGAGGCTTTTTACTGACTGCGACTGCTGCGGTGGGTACGGCTGTGTACGTAAGATACATGATGCAGCGCGAAACGGTGAATGCTGAGGATTTGCTCAACGAACTGAAACCGACCAACCTGAAAGAGGGTTACAAAATGCACTTTGTGCAAACGGCGCGGCTGGCTCCGCGAATTTCGATGGGGCCGGGGGCTACGCAGGGTACTCCCGAAATTGTGGAGGGTAATCCTGAAACGAAAATCATTGGCATTAAGGATAAATTTATCTTCGAACCCGACGAGAACCTGATTATCACGCCTATCGAGGAGGAAACAAGGGCGCACGATTCGACCTTGCCGCTGGCTAAACAAAAAATTGTGCCTACGGAGGTGGTGAAGCAACTTCCGGAATTTCCGGGGGGTGCGCAGCGGTTTATGAAATGGCTTAACGACCACATTGTGTATCCGCAGCGTTGCCTTGACCTGAGACAGGAGGGCGAGGTGTCGATGAGTTTCGTTGTGGGTACTGATGGGTATGCACAGGATTTGGAAGTGAAAGGGGCTTTCGATGCCGAAATTTATCGTACCATCAAAAATGCCTTTTCGCGTATGCCAAAATGGCAACCGGGTAAAAACGAACAGGGTGAACCGACGCCGGTGAAAATTACGGTACCCATTAAGTTTCATCTGTAAAACGGAAAAGGGTTTTCCTTGACTGACTAACTGCTTCTGACAACAAGAGTACATTATGCTAAATATTGAAATTGATGCTTCATCGGGGTTCTGCTTCGGGGTGACTACGGCCATCAGTAAAGCTGAAGAGGAACTGGCTACGGCCGACAACTTGTGTTGCCTGGGCGACATCGTGCACAACGGCAGCGAATGTGAACGCTTGCATGCCTTGGGGCTGCGAACCATTAACCACGATGAACTGAAACTGCTGAAACACGGCACTAAGGTGCTGCTTCGCGCACATGGTGAACCACCGGCTACTTATGCCTTGGCGCAGGAAAGGGGCATCTGCATCATTGATGCTACTTGCCCGGTGGTGTTGCAACTGCAAAGGCGCATCAAAAAGGTGTACTCGGAGCCTAACCATCCGCAAATCGTGATTTACGGAAAAAGAGGACATGCCGAGGTGCTGGGACTGGTGGGACAGACGCAGGGCGAGGCGGTTGTGATTGAATGCGTCGAAGAGGCGGAACAACTCGACTTTTCAAAACCGATTGCGCTGTTTTCGCAAACTACGAAACCGCTTGAGGGTTTTCAACAGGTGGTGGACTACATCACTGAACACATGGTGAATCCGGCCGACTTCCGCTCGTTCGACACCATTTGCCGACAGGTGGCTAACCGACTGCCGAACATCCGCACATTTGCTTCGAAACATGATGTGGTGGTGTTCGTTTGCGGACTGAAAAGTTCGAACGGACGGGTGCTTTACGAGGCTTGCCGCCAGGTGAATCCGCGCTCGTATCTGGTTGACAATCCTGAGGCTATTCACCGCGAATGGTTTGAGGGGGCTAACAGCGTGGGCATTTGTGGGGCTACGTCTACGCCCAAATGGCTCATGGAAAATTGCCGAAACCGCATTGAGAGTTTTCAGTAACACGCGGAATGGACGGTGGAAGGATTTGACTGACATTTCATTTATTTTGACTGACATTCCGCTTGTTTTGACTGATATTTTCCTTTCTTTGACTGACATTTCATAAATTCGTAAACAACAATAAACCTACGATCTATGCTCGACACCATCAATAAGGCACTTGCTGCCGTTGACTACCCCACTCAGCCTGTGGGACTTTACGAACCTATCAGCTATGTGCTCGACATGGGGGGCAAACGCTTGCGCCCTACGTTGCTGCTCATGGCTTACAGCTTGTACAAAAATGACTTCGAAACGGCTATGCCGGCTGCCATCGGTATCGAAACTTACCATAACCATACGTTGCTGCACGATGACTTGATGGATAATGCGGATATGCGCCGCGGACGGGCTACGGTGCATAAAAAATGGAACGATAACACGGCTATCCTTTCGGGCGATACCATGCTGATTATGGCTTTCCGCCATTTCATGAATTGCCAAAATGAACGTACGCCTGAGGTGCTCGAACTGTTTGCTCGCACGGCACAGGAAATTTGCGAAGGACAACAGTATGATGTGAACTTCGAAACGCGCACTGATGTGACCGAGGCTGAATACATCGAAATGATACGACTGAAAACTTCGGTGCTGCTGGCTTGTGCTGCCAAGGCGGGGGCGTTGCTGGCAGGGGCTCCGAACGAGGATGCAGAAATGCTGTATCGTTTTGCTGAAAAGGTGGGATTGGCCTTCCAGCTTCAGGACGATTACCTGGATGTGTATGGCGATCCGGCTGTGTTTGGCAAAAAAATCGGGGGCGACATTCTTTGTGGCAAAAAGACGTTTTTGCTCATCAATGCCCTGGAGCGTGCTGACGAGGCTACGCGTAACCGTTTGCTGGCACTCATCGAAGACCATAACTTGCCGGCCGAAGAAAAAATTGCTTCGGTGACCGACATTTACAACCAACTGAACATTCCTTCGGTGACGCTCGAGGCTATCAACGCTTTCTATGCCGAGGCTCACAGCGAAATTGCGAAGTTGAGTTTGCCCGAATCGCAATGGTTGCCGCTTTGGGAATATGCTTCGTCGCTGCTGGGACGCAAAAAATAAGGTGATTTCAGTGTCGGATTTTACCCTGCGAATGCAAAAGGAAAATCCGGATTTTGACGCAAAAAAAAACTGGTCTTGACGCTTAGCCGGGAACCCGCAGCGGGATTCTTCGGCTAAGCGTCAAGACCAGTTCAATAAATGGTTTGAGTTTACAAAAGAAAGAAGTTTTACAACAGAAAGAAAAACGCTTGTTTTAAGACATGTTCATCGATACCCACACACATATCTATACAACCGAATTCGACGACGACCGCGAGGAAGTAATCAGCCGGGCAGTTCAAGCAGGTGCGCAGTGTTTGCTGCTGCCTAATATCGACCTTGACAGCATCAGCCCCATGCTGAACTTGTACGAACAGCATCCCGACTTGTGCCGCCCCATGATGGGGTTGCACCCTACGGAATTGCCCGAAAACCCGGAACCGCTGCTCGACCACATGGAAAGACTGCTTGAACAATCAAAGCATCCGTTTGTGGCTATTGGCGAAGTGGGTATCGACTTGTATTGGGACAATTCGCGCTGCATGGAACAAATCGCTGTGTTGCGCCGACAGGCGGAATGGGCGGTGCGTTATCAGTTGCCTCTGGTTATTCACAGCCGTTCGGCTCACCGCGAACTGGTCGACACGCTCTTGCCCTTCAGCCAAAAAATCAGCGGTATTTTCCATTGCTTTGGAGGTACGGCTGACGAAGCGCGCGAACTGCTCGAGGCGTTTCCTCACTTTATGTTGGGCATTGGCGGTGTGCTGACTTTCAAAAAGTCGACCCTGCCTGCTGTGCTGCGTACGCAAGTGCCCTTGAACCGCTTGGTGGTGGAAACGGATGCGCCTTATCTGGCTCCAACGCCTCATCGCGGCAAACGCAACGAACCGGCTTTCATTCCACTGATTATCGACAAACTGGCTGAAATTTACGAACTGCCAACGGAGGAAGTTGAACGTCAGTTACTGCAAAATACGCTGCAGATTTTTCCGAAACTGCACGATAAGTAACTGCACGGATTTTGAAGTAGTCTAAACTTTTCTGACGACTTCTTTATTTCACATTTCCCTTCAATATAACCTTTTCTTATACATGAAAAAAACTGAAAAAGCAGCCATCGCACGCATCATAACCGACTTGATTAAAGCGGATGGAATCATCGACCTGCGCGAAATGAATACACTCGATGACCTGCAAAACAAATACGACATCACCGACAATGATTGGAAATCGGGAGGTTCAATCCATTTGGCTGAATCACTCGATGTATTGAAGGAACTGGATGCTGAAACACGGCAGGAATTGCTAAATGACTTTTGCCATGTGGCCATGTCTGACGATTTCTGTGCCAAAGAGGAGGCACTGCTGCTACTGTGCTTGCAGCTCATTCTGAAACCGCACAACGACTTCAAGGCGCAAATTCTTTCGGTTAATTCAACGGAACTGAACTTCGACAACTCGCAAATGCTGTATGTCGAAGGAGAATACGACGAAAGCATCAACACGCAAATGCGCCAAAACTACCGCGAAATATGCAACGAGGTCCGGCTATCGGGCTTCGAACTGGTGTATCTTCCGAAAGTATCCGAACACTATCAAAGCATTCCGCAGCATACATTGTTACGCATTGCTTCCTTGCTCTACCCCCAAGTGGGCAACAAACGGTTAGACTACGTCGTTCAGCAAATGCTGACGCTCAACACGGCAACTTTTTGCAATGAACACCTGGCGGGTAAACTGCAAATGAAAAAGCTGCAAGGCGTTTCACCGGCATTCATGATTAAAATAGGAAAGGCTGATATTGACGACAACGCTATGGACAACTTTCTGATTGTCTACATCCATACTTCGCCCGTCGCCACCATGCGGTTTATCATGGATTCCTTTGCCCGGTTTTACCATAACCTCAACATCAATTACATCCGCGAAAAAAAGGAACGCTTCATCTTTACCGGCTACTACAAACAGATTTTCAACATTCTCATGCTGCGCCGTGGCATTAAAAGTAAGGTGGTGGTGGATGCCGCACGCGAAACTATCTGTTTTCCCGAAGCTGACATACAACTGTCGAAAATTCACCGGCGCGAAAAGGCCCTCTATGCGTTATTTCTGCTGGAATCGGCTCATGGGGGAATCAATTTCAACAAACCGCAATCGGCCAAACACCTTGAACGCTACGAACGGCACATGAAGGCCATCAAACGAAAATATCAGTTAATATACAAAATGTTTGGCGGCGACGTTGACAAAGCGCCCAACATTGAAGTGTCTGAAATCAGACTGCCTATGATTAGCTTACTGAAAAAAGAAATCATGCAGTTTGACGATACCTTATACCACATTGACGACTATTTAATCCAGCGAAATGCCTATGGTAATTACTGTGTAAACCTTTCGCCGGATTTATGCTGTTGCATCACGTCGGCCACTGCTGAGCCTCAACCCATGCATACAGCCGAGGAATGGATGAACATTGCCGCCATTTAAATTGCGTATTCACAAACATTCCTTTTGCGCAAATGTATAAAAGGTTGCAACCATTATGCCACTTATCAGTCACATAATGATTGTAACCTTTCATTTTTTAGGTAGCAACCAAACATTTATCTTACATTTGCAAATATTTCTTACTCATTCATAACCATCAGTAATATGGAATATAAAAGAAGAGTAAATATGATGAACCCGTCCTGCAAATTGGGGCTATTTCCGTGTATCACACGGGTAAATGCCTATTCACAGGCCGGAAACAGTTTCTCAACCGAATTCTGGAGATGAAAAAAGTCGCCCCAACACTTTATGCATGAAGTGATGGGGCTTATTTTTTAGGAAAATACCAATCGGCTGTTAACTAGGATCAGTAGCAAAAAGGTGTGGGGGCTGCAACTTTTTGGTGAGGCCAAACGTTGCTGCTTCGTACGTTTTGATAATCGGCATGAGATAAAATGTTATATCCCGATTTCATTTTTTTTCGCGTGTGAAAAATGCACGAAAAAGCCCGTAGATAAAGGGCTGAATGCCCATTCGGAGGTATAGAAAACTTTCGAGGTGCGATATTAGATGCCGAAAAAATTTGGATTTCGGGATCTTCGCTTTGTATCTTTGCATTGCGAAGTCAGGCTGCACCTCAGCATAGCTTTTGAGAGCAAGCTATCGTCGCTCTGCATTCGGTTTGCACTGACTTTGCATCCGAAACAGATGAAAAAACAGATTTTCCGAATTTACTCATTCAGCGTTCTTTGACATTTTGTTACAACAGAAAGTAAGGCAGGTAGGCCTGTCTGAAACCCAGAATGTGTCGTTGAGTTTTATGACGCACTTTTGCGACTGAACCGCATTTTGGAGGCATCAAACCCAAAAAGAAAGTCCGAAACGCAAAGCAATAAACTTGCGTTTCGGACTTACAGTGTATCATGTGCAGGCAATGAATCAGCCGTGCGCGTGCGTCGCAACAGCTGCGTTCACGCAGCCTTAGTTGAATAAGTTATCCACGTTTTCCTGTTTGGGAGCAGTGCCTTCCGGGGTATGTCCGTTTTCCTTCTGCCTGGGCTGCTCCTGCGAGTGCGTTTGTTGCGCCTCACCATTCGTTTCGCCTTCACTGTCCATCAAGTCAGAGTGGTCAGCGCCGATTCCCATCAAATCCTCGTCAGAAGGCGCGAAGAATGTTGAATCTGTAGCCGTCGAATCCGGTTCAGCCTTTTGGTAGTAAGTAGCCGCATAAGTGCTTGGGTCAATACCGTCTGGAGCAGGACCGTATTTATGCAAATACTTTTTGCTCAGTTGCTTGTCGTCCATAACAGCTCGCATGAACTTAGCCACGATAGGCAGTGCCGTACGGCTACCCTGACCTAATCGTCCCGTGCGGAAGTGAATGCTGCGGAATTCACCGCCAACCCATGCACCTCCGACCAGGTTCGGAGTCACACCCACGAACCAAGCATCCGAGTGATTGTTCGACGTACCCGTTTTACCACCCATATCCAAGTTGGCCGCAAACGGACCTAAGTACATGCCGGCACCCAGCGTTTGCGAAGTACCGCCTCCGTCGCGTACACCCGCTTCGAGCAGTTTTTGCATATAGAAAGCAGCTGTTTGCGGCAAGGCACGCTTTTCAACTTTCGGTGCCTCAAACACCACATCACCGTCGGCATCCACAATTTTGGTAACCAACACAGGTTCGACATACATACCGTCGTTAGCCACCGTGCCGTAAGCATTTACCAGTTCGAACAAGTTGACGTCGCTCGAACCCAGCGGCAGCGAAGGCGTTTCATCAAGCGGCGAACGGATACCCATGTCGTGCGCCATTTGCACCACGTTGGCAATGCCCACTTCCTGTCCCAGTTTCACCGCAATCGTGTTGATACTTTGTGCAAAAGCCGAGCGTAGCGGAATGTTGGCATTTGTAAACCGTCCGTTCGCATTGTGCGGTTGCCAGATGGTGGTTGTATCCCGTTTTTTGTCATACACCTCCATACGGATGTATTCATCCTTAATCGGGTCAGCCGGCGTAAATCCCTGTTTCATAGCCGCAGCATACACAAAGAGTTTAAACGTCGAACCCGGTTGACGCATGGACTGCACCTTATCATATTTCCACGTTTTGAAGTCAATGTCGCCCACATACGCCTTTACCTGTCCCGTTTGCGGTTCCATGGCTACGAAGCCGGCGTGCATGAACTTCAGCATATATTTCAGCGAATCGACCGTTGACATCATTTCCTCGCGTTCGCCCTCGTAGCTGAACACCTTAACCTTGTGCGGCACCCGCAGGTAGTGGTCAATCGAGTCCGGATTTTCCGGGAATCGCGCCTTCAGCATTTTGTAAGCCTCCGTGTCGCGCAGTTTGCTTTCGATAAAGTTCGGAATTAGGTTACCCTTTTCGTCGCGCCACGGATCACCCATGCCACGCCAGTGTCCGTTAAAGTTATTCTGCACCGTTTGCATCTGTTCGCGCATAGCCTTTTCGGCATAAGCCTGCATGCGCGAATCCAGCGTAGTGTAAATTTTCAGACCATCGGAATACACGTCGACATCCGGACATTTTTCGCGGATGTAATCCTTTACCGCTTCGCGGAAATAAAGCGCCTTACCGTCGTAAGCATTTTCTACATTGAAGTTCAGTTTTACAGGTGTATTTTGCAGGGCCGTCAGTTCGCCCTGATTGTCGATATACACCTGACCAAAGCGTTCCTTCAGCATGTGACGGTGCGTGTACATGTTGTTCAGCACCGTGTTTCGACGTTTTTTCGAGTTTTCCGGATTGATGCGCGGGTTATAGGCCGACGTAGCCTTCAGCAGACCAACCAGCACCGCAGCCTCCTCAGGTTTCAGCTGTTTGGGGGTTGTGTTGAAATACGTTTTAGCCGCAGTTTTAATGCCAAACGCGTTCGACCCGAAGTCCACCGTGTTGGCATACATTTCCAGAATCTCCTGCTTGTCGCACACCATTTCGATTTGCGTAGCAATGATCATTTCCTTGCTCTTCATCACCAGGATGCCCACGCCGGGGATTTTGCCCAACAGTCCGGTTGAATACTTCGTGCGCACGCGAAACATATTCTTAACCAGCTGTTGCGAAATCGTCGAAGCACCGCGCGCTTTTCCGTGCAAGGCATCCTTGACGGCAGCAAACAGGCCCTGATAGTCGATGCCGTGATGCTGGTAAAAGCGTTCGTCCTCTGTCGAAATCAGTGCCTGGAAGAACACCGGACTGATTGAATCGTAAGGAACAGGCGAACGGTTTTCGCTGAAATACTTACCTAACAAAACCCCATCTGCGCTGTAAATTTCAGAGGCAGCCGCAGTTTTCGGGTTTCGGATATCGTCGAGCGAAGGCGATTTGCCAAAAAGCCAAAACAGGTTGACCGATACAGCAAAGACATAGAAAATAATAAAGGCCAGAAACGACCATGCAACCGTGATGATTTTATACCACCACGGACGGCCGACGTATTGTCCTTTATACCATCGACCGATTTTGCCGAGTCCCTGTCCTAACAGATGGAACGGAGCACATAATTTACGGAAGATGTTTGTGGATTCAGTTTTCATATTGGAAAAGTTGTTGAATAATCAGGTTAAAAAGCCGATGCTCGAGAGCCGCGGATACGCGTTGACAGGCTCAGGTCAGCGAGCCGTGATGTGGAAGCACGACTGGTGTCTCTCATACTTTACATAGCAGGTACCCATCAGTCGCTGGTCCTCCAGTACTTCGGCCAAAATAGATTTGAAAGCCGTCACCCATTGAATGTCGCTTTCGCCGCCCTCCTTCATTCGCAGAAAGCGGTTGTACGAAATGTCGAACGTAGTGCCATGCTGGTGGCAGCTGTTTTCCGACGCATTGCTGTTAAATCGTCGCAGGCGTTTCACGTCCTCGCGCGTACGCAACACTGAAGTCACAATCAGTTTGTGAGGTGGAAATCCCTTTGTAGCCAGCGAGTCGTTGAAGGCACGGGCAATTTCGTTTAGCAGTACCGCCGCCCGCGGAACCAGATAGGGGATGGATTGGTTCAGCTTCTGCACGTTGTAGAACGGGTTGTCGCCGATGTACACCAAATCGTCCATTCTTTTTTGCGCCTCTGAGCGGTTTTCGATGTGCGAAATGCCGACGCGTTCAGCCGTAGCCAGCTGCACATCGTTCAAGTCGGGAAACGATTCCTCGAAGCGTCGCACACTCGTCACCCGGTTTTTCACCGGCGAACCATCCGGTTTCAGCAGTGTGAGTTTTTGTCGGGCGCGCAGCAGCATTTTGTCCACCTTTTCGGACTGCATGGCAATGCTGTCGGTTTTATCTGCTTTATTCGCTTCGGTTATCGTATTATTTTTCAGTTTGTTTGAGCACGACGTCCGGTTTTCGCCAATGTTCGGATTGACACATTTCACAATGGCCAGTATAAGCACAATCACGGTAAAGGTAAGAAAAAAGTGACTGCGACGTTCGGTAAACTTATATTTCATTGGAAGAGGAAAAAACTATGGTAGAGAGTAAGCTGCAAAATTTAAACAAATGCTGAAAGAACGAAGCCGCCCGGATAGCCTGCGCAAAATGGCAGGAACCGCTAATCTTCTTACAGGTTGCGCAATCATGGCAAATTCTTCGTTTTGCTTGGGCAAAAGTAATAAAAAAATGGGTGAGTTGGGGGACAAATAAAAATTTTGCACACGAATTTCAAATAAAAAACGAAATATGTTTTGCTTACAACCCCACTTGCATTAAATTTGCATAACGAAAAGGCCATTCCGGGCCCGTTTCATCTCTTGTCACACCGTATACCGTGGCAAGTACCACACCTATTTCTCATTTAATTTATTTACCTGAACAAACCGTCCTTTCGACAAAGAACAACGAACCAGCATACTTTATGTTAGAAAAGCATTTCATACTCGAAGAAGCCGATCCCGTTATTTTTTATGGGGTCAATAATGCCAATATCCGTATGCTTCGGGCTTTATGTCCCAAACTCCGCATTATGGCACGCGACAATGTGGTGCGCGTCGTGGGTGACGAAGAGGAGATGGCTGCATTCGAAGATTTGATGCGAACCATCGAAAAACATTGTGCCAAGTTCAACAGCCTGACAGAAGAAGACATTCTGCTGGCCGTGAAAGGACGCCCCACCACCAAGGAAGTGGCCGAAGGGGTCATTGTCTATAGCACCGGAGGCAAACCCATTACGCCGCGCACCGAGAATCAGCGTCGCCTAGTCGAAGCCTACGCTCAAAGCGACATGATATTTGCTGTAGGTCCTGCCGGTTCGGGTAAAACCTACACCGCCATAGCCCTGGCAGTGCGTGCACTCAAGAATAAGGAAGTAAAGAAAATCATACTCAGCCGTCCTGCTGTCGAAGCCGGCGAAAAACTCGGTTTCCTGCCTGGCGATATGAAGGACAAAATCGACCCCTACCTGCAACCCCTTTACGATGCCCTGCAGGAAATGATACCCGCAGCCAAGTTGCAGGAATACATGGATACAAATGTCATTCAGATAGCCCCCCTTGCCTTTATGCGTGGACGCACGCTGAATGATGCCGTAGTCATACTCGACGAAGCGCAAAACACCACCACTGCCCAAATCAAAATGTTCTTGACCCGTATGGGATGGAACACCAAAATGATTATTACCGGCGACCGCACCCAAATTGACCTCCCTCCCTCGCAAAAGAGCGGACTTACTGAAGCACAGCGCATTCTCGAAGGCATCAAGGGAATTTCGTTTATTGAAATGAACGAAAAAGACATTATACGCCACAAACTCGTCACACGCATTGTGGCCGCTTACGCTCGCGAGGACGAATTGCGCAAACAAGAGCGGGCAAAATGTGTAAATGCCACGCACGAAGGCCCAACCCTTGGATAAGCAAGGGTGGGGCACTTTCAGCGTGCGGGCGTTTACACATTTTCTGTACCCCCATATTCGCAATAATCAACACCGAACATATTCCAACTTTCTAAAACTATAAATTATGGCAGCTTTAACGCATACCGCATTTAACTTCCCCGGACAGAAAAGCGTATATCATGGAAAAGTACGCGACGTGTACAACTTGGGCGACCGTTTGGTCATGGTAGCAACCGACCGTATCTCGGCTTTCGACGTCATTTTGCCCGAAGGCATTCCTTACAAAGGTCAGGTGCTCAACCAAATTGCAGCTCAGTTTCTGGATGCAACTACCGATATTTGCCCCAACTGGAAAATGGCTACCCCCGACCCCATGGTCACTGTAGGCTTGATGTGCGAGGGTTTTGCCGTTGAAATGATTGTACGTGGCTACTTGTGTGGCAGCGCATGGCGTGCTTACAAGAGCGGTGTGCGCGAAATTTGTGGTGTGAAGTTGCCCGAGGGTATGAAGGAAAATCAAAAGTTCCCCACGCCCATTATCACCCCCACCACCAAGGCTGAGTATGGCGAACACGACGAAGACATTTCGAAGGAAGAAATCCTGGCTAAAGGCCTTGCCACTCCCGAAGAGTATGCCTTGCTCGAAAAGTACACCCTCGCCCTCTTCGAACGCGGCACCGAAATTGCTGCCAAGCGCGGCTTGATTTTGGTTGACACGAAGTACGAGTTTGGTAAGCACAACGGCGAAATCTACTTGATGGACGAAATCCACACTCCCGACTCATCGCGCTATTTCTATGCCGAAGGCTATCAGGAACGCTTTGAAAAAGGCGAAGCCCAGAAGCAGCTTTCGAAGGAGTTTGTACGCGAATGGCTCATCAACAATGGTTTCGAAGTACACGGTGCCAACGATCAGAAGATTCCCGAAATGACTCCCGAAGTGGTAAAGAGCATTTCCGACCGTTACATCGAACTCTACGAACACATCACCGGCAGCACCTTCGTTCCTGCTGAAGCCGACGACGTGCTGGGCCGCATTGAAAAGAACGTAAATGCCTACTTGGCTCAGTAATTTTTTGAGGTCGTGAGCGTTTGCACGCAATGTTTGTCAGCCGATTCACTGCTTGTGTAAACTCATCAGACTTTAAACCCGAATATCAGCGCCGAATTTTCCGATTGTAAGGAAAATTCGGCGCTTTTTTTTGATAGTAACGTGTAGTCTTTACCTGACACTTGGTGTAAAAGGTAGTTCCATTGATGCCCAGCAGGAACGCATTGGCAAAATGGAATTGGGTGAGGGCGCATACAAGTTTAACCTATCGTTCGACGGTTTAAAGCCCAACACTCCTTATTATCTGTATGTGGCAAGTTCTCCGAATAATTACGTTTATTGCGGAAAGTATTTGAAGAAGCAAGCTTCAACGGCTGTTTTCGAAAGTAAACACGATTTGATCATGACCGTGAGCGCGAACCCAACCAATGATTTTACGGTGATTTTGCCTTTCGGTAATGTGGTTATAGGTACGATAAACTGGGGCGATGGTACGTCTGAACAAATTACCCACTAAAGTTTCCCACCCTCTTTATTGGGGGTGGGAAACTTTAGTTATTTATCAACAGGTCTTTCAATGTCAGGTTCGTTTACAGCTGAATGCAGCGTCCCTCTTTGGCCAGAGTGGTATTGGCAAAAATGGCAGAGGCTTCGTCTAAGAGCACCTGTTCGTTTTCATAGCGCGACGAGAAATGGCCGATAACCAGTTGCTTTACTTGAGCAAGACGAGCCATTTCGGCCGCTTCGGCCGCTGTAGAGTGCTGGGTTTCGCGGGCACGCGCCATAAATTCGCGGCCAAAGGTAGCTTCGTGATAGAGCAGGTCGATGCCCTGAATGAAGGGAGCGTATTGAGGCATGAACGAAGTGTCGGAAAAGTAGGCGTAGGTGCGGGCCGGTTCGGCCGGAAATACCAAGCGTTCGTGTGGATAAAAATCGCCGTCGGGAGTAGTCCAACCTTCGCCCTGCTTGATGCTGTTGATGGCATAGAAGGGAATTTTCAGAAAGTCAATCATGTCGCGGCGAATGTGAGGCAGCAAGGCCTTTTCGCGGAAAATGAAGCCGCACGTCGGTACGCGGTGGCGCAACGATAGGGCATAGACCGAAACGGAACGGTCGTCGTAGATGAGCTGAGGCTCGTCGGCTCGGCGGGGTAGGGGGTGAAATTCAACGTCGAAGGTAATGCCCTTACAGAAAAAGTCGAGCTGCGGACGTAACAACCCCTCTAACTCGGCAGCTGCATAGATGTGCATGGGTGCGGTGCGACCCGAAAGCGCCAAGGTGGAGAGCAGACCAATCAATCCGAAAATGTGGTCGCCGTGTAGATGCGAGATGAAAATGTGCGATAAACGCGAAAACTTTTGGCGCGAACGGCGAAATTGCACCTGAGTGCCCTCGCCGCAATCAATCATAAACAGCTTTTCGCGCAGATTGATAATTTGCGACGATGGCCAATGGCGCAATGTGGGTAGGGCGCTGCCACAACCTAATATGTGAACCTCAAACTTTTCCATACCGCAAAGGTAGTCAATTCAATAATAAAAGCGTAAATTTGCATGAATGAATTTAGAAGCTGTTTGAAATTTATTCAGAAAGTATTTTTTTCAGCTTTTTCAGCGTTTGTTTTCGGTCTTTTTCTGCGATGTCTTTCGGTACATAGCCCGCTGTACTCCTCAAAACATCACCGAAAAATCTGCTAAAATAACGCTCAGCAAAAGCAGGAATAAAATTTAAACAACTTCTTTGACTTCATCACCGTTTGATTATCGGAAAACAGCATTTACGTTGTGACATATTCAGCCGGTACGAAGTTTTACTATGAAGGCAAAGGCGTTTTGGATGAATTTGTAGCAGTTTGGCTGCATTTCCCAAAGCATTTGTCTGCCAAATATTTAAAGTATTTATCTTTTTCATGAATAGTCGCGAAGAACAACTGAAAGCTTTTGGACGTTTGCTCGACGTATTAGACGAGCTGCGCGAAAAATGTCCGTGGGACCGTAAACAAACCAACGAAAGTTTACGCCCCAATACCATCGAAGAAACCTATGAACTTTGCGAAGCACTGATGCGCAACGATGACAAAAACATTTGTAAAGAATTGGGCGATGTGTTGCTGCATGTGTGTTTTTATGCCAAAATCGGCTCAGAAAAAGAACAGTTCGATATGGCCGATGTGTGCAATCAATTATGCGATAAACTCATATTCCGCCATCCCCACGTGTTTCCGCCCCAAGGCGAAGAACAATCGAAGGCCGAAACTGCACAACAAGTTATCGAACAGTGGGAACTGCTGAAACAAAAGGAAAAAGATGGCAACAAAAGCGTGCTCTCAGGCGTGCCCGCCGCTTTGCCCTCGCTCATCAAGGCCTATCGCATTCAGGACAAGGCACGCAATGTGGGCTTTGACTGGGAAGAACGCTCACAGGTGTGGGAAAAAGTAAAAGAAGAAATTGGCGAATTCGAAGCCGAAGTTGACAATATGGATAAAGAAAAGGCTGAGGCCGAGTTTGGCGATGTGATGTTCAGCTTGATCAATGCCGCACGCTTGTATAAAATCAATCCCGACAATGCGTTGGAGCGTACGAATCAAAAGTTTATCAAGCGTTTCAACTACCTTGAAGAGCACACCCTGAAGCAGGGACGCCAACTTACAGACATGAGCCTGGCCGAAATGGATGCCATCTGGAACGAAGCCAAAAAATTGTAACCCGCCATCCTGATCGCATGATTTATCACCTTTTGGCCTTTATCACCATCAGCATTTGGGGCACTACCTTTGTGTCGACCAAAATGCTGCTGACCTACGGATTAACCCCGGCTGCCATCTTCTTTATGCGCTTTGCCATGGCATACATAGGCATGGCCGCAGCACAATGTATACAGAATAGACGGACACACCATTTGACAACCCACGGTTCCGCAAACGGTAGCCGGTGGTTTTGTCGCAGTTGGCAGGACGAACTGAAAATGGTGGTGGCAGGCTTGGCTGGCGGTTCTGTGTATTTCTTGACCGAAAACACCGCATTGCAAAAAGCCATGGCAGGCAACGTGTCGCTCATCGTTTGCCTTGCTCCACTCATCACCGCCCTGTTTGCCCGTTTGTTTCATTTAGAAAAGCAAGCCGGTGCCAAACTCTGGATTGGCTCGGTCATTGCCTTTGTCGGAGTGGCCTTCGTGGCCTACGGCAGCATGGGGCATGGCACGGCTTCAGCACCGCTGCTGGGCAATGTGTTGGCGCTGATGGCTGCTATTTCGTGGTCGCTTTATCAGTTGATTATCAAACCTTTAGGCAGCAAGTACGGCACTCTGACGCTGACCCGTAAGGTATTTGGCTACGGCATATTGAGCATTGCCCCCGTGGTATGGTTTGAAGACCCCATCCCCTGGCAATTGCTGTCGACCCCTGTGGTTTGGGGGAATCTGCTGTTTCTGGGACTGATAGCCTCGCTGCTCTGTTATGCCGTGTGGAACAAAGTGACCGAGCGCATTGGTGCCCTGGTTACGGCCAATTACATTTATCTGAATCCGCTGGTAACGTGTATAGCCTCGTATCTGGTGCTCGACGAAAGGCTTACGGTTTCGATGATGGTAGGTGGCATAGCCATTTTGACGGGGCTTTACATAGTGATTGCTCCGAAGCCCCATCGCCGGAAACAAACACATTAAGAAGTGGAGCAGATGCCCTGAATTTATTGGGGAAAATCTACTAAAAAAAGAATTTTGGGAAACCCATTTTCCTTTTTCATTTTCAGAAAAAGAATATGGGCGTTGAACAACATAAAAGGTGAGCGCATGGTTCAGTTTGATGACGAAATAATTGAACCGGATTTGCCCTAACCTTCCATAATATAAATAAAACAAAGGAATGCAACCCATTACGGCAGATAGCAATGGCTGTCATCACAATATAAATCACGCCATTTGGCATTTGCTGCAGAAGCAAAACACTTGGGGCGCTGTGGTGATGTATCGCAAGCCCCATAGCAACCGCTTTGCCCTTCTGCTGCAAGAATCACAGTCACGGGTGTTGCAGCAAATCGACGAAATACCGCTGACGGGAGGCTATGTGATAGCTCCGTTTCAGCCTTCGCCAACCTGTCCAATCCAGTTTGTCGAACCCGATTTCCAGACAACGTGTCTGCTGGAATGGCCACAACACTGCGTCGCGCAGCCCTATACCGACGATACCGAAACGCAGCGCGCAAATTATGCACACAGCTTTGAACAGGCACATCGCCGGCTCATGAACGGCGAGCTGCAGAAAATGGTACTTTCGCGCAGACTTAACCTGCAACTGCCCATACACGAAACTACCGAAGTGAGCGGTGACGAAAATTTCATGCGGCTGATGGAGGCCGCTTGTGGTTATTTTCAAAAAGCCTGTCATTACCGCCCTAATAGTTTCGTGGCTTTTTGGTGGACCAAGGAAAGTGGCGCCTGGCTGGTGGCAACCCCCGAACCTTTGCTCGAACGCCGGCAGCACGACTGGGGAACGGTGGCACTGGCCGGAACCTTGCCCTGGGTTGAAGGCGAAAAACCACAATGGAACGAAAAAAACCTAGAAGAACAGGCCATTGTGAGCCGCTTCGTCGAACGCCATTTGCGGGAAACAGCCGTCGATGTGCGCAAGTCCGACACTTATTCGCTGCACACCGGAAACATACAGCACCTTTGCACCGATTTCAGTTTTACCCTTGAACAGCCCGGCCAAGTGACCCAACTTTTGGCCAAACTGCATCCCACACCGGCCGTGTGCGGACTGCCCCGTCCCGAAGCTTTCCAAGCCATTTTAGCTGACGAAACTTCGCCGCGCCATTATTATGCCGGGTTTAGCGGACCACTGCTGCTCGAAGGCGAAACCCACCTTTACGTTTCGTTGCGCTGCATGCAATTTACCACCCAAACGGCCACCCTTTATGCCGGAGGAGGTATTATGCCGGGAAGCAACGAAAACGATGAGTGGGAAGAAACGCAGCGAAAACTGCAAACCATGCTCAAACTGTTTTGACAGGAAGGTGTGCACAGCCGAACACTAACCTCAATCATTTAATCATAGCATCTTGTACTGCCATACTCCTCAAGTTAATCAACTCACCGCATTGCTCATAGCCCATGGCATTCATCACGTGGTGGTGTGTCCGGGTTCGCGCAATGCCACTATCGTACATAATCTGCACGAAGCAGGCGAGCGTTTTACGTTGCATCCCGTGACGGATGAGCGCAGTGCCGCCTTTGTAGCCTTGGGACTGACGCTCGCCGCGGAACAAACCATAGCCGTTTGCGTCACCTCAGGGTCGGCCCTGTTGGGCTGCATACCCGCAGTGGCCGAAGCCTTTTATCGCCATTTGCCCCTGCTGGTTATCTCGGCCGACCGACCTGCACCCTGGATTGAACAACTCGACGGACAAACCCTGCCGCAAAACGGGGCTTTACAGCCCTATTGCAGCACGCACAATCTGGTGATACCCCATACCGACGAAGACCGATGGTTCAATAACCGCGAAATCAACGCCGCACTGCTTTCTGTGGCCGATGGCGGCGGAGGTCCAGCACACATCAATGTGCCCATAGCCGAACCGATGTTTCGCTTTACCACACCGAAATTACCTCAGGAACGCAAAATAACAAAACTTCGTCCGCAAGCCACACGCCCCTTGCCTCCCGAACTCGTCAATACATTGGCAAAAGCCAAACTGCCGGCATTGATTATCGGACAGTATGAAGCCGGTGACTTGCGAACCGAGGTCGATGCACTGAACCGCAACAACCAGTTGCTGGTGCTGCCCGAATTGCTTTCGGATGTTGGCGGAAGCGAACGCATGAATGCCTTCGACACCCTGTGTGACCCACGCTTTGCGCCCGATATCGTATTGCAAATTGGCGGCCATTTCATACACAAACGGTTCAAGCAGTGGCTGCGCCAAACCGACTGCCAGGTCATACGCGTGGGCTACGAAAGTCTGCCCGATACATTCTGCCACCTTACCTGCCAAATCGAAACACCGGCTAAGCAAGTGTTGGCGCAGTTGGCCGACGAATTACCCAAACAGCATATCGCTGTGCGCAACGCTGCCGAAGCACTTGATGCCGAAGCAGCAGCCATGCGCCAAAAATTATTGGGCCAATGTCTGAACGAACCTATGCTGACATTGCAAGGCGCAGTGGCCCATTTGGCCGAGGCACTGCGCACACGCCCACAGAATTACACCCTTCACCTCGGTAACAGCAGTGCCGTGCGTGCAGCACAACAGGTGATGCTTAGTGGCAATGTGCCGGTGTTTTGTAATCGCGGTGTCAACGGCATTGAAGGTTCGCTGTCGGCAGCCGTGGGCTATGCCCTCGGTATGTGGGGACTGCACATTGTGGTCATCGGCGATTTGAGTTTCTTTTACGATGCCAATGCCCTTTGGAACGTCGAACTCCCCGCCGGCTTGCGCATTTTGCTGCTGAACAACGGACATGGTGCTATTTTCGACCATTTGCCTGGATTGGCCGACTCGCCCGCCCGCGATGCTTACATTGCTGCCGGAGGTAGGGTATATTCAGCCAAGGGTGTGGCACAGACATTCGGCATCGACTACCAAGCTGCGCATACCTCGTCAGAATTAAACGACGCGCTGCAAGGCTGGTGGAACGAAGACGCAGAAACAGCCCAACTGATAGAAGTGTTTTTAGCAGATTAAGCTTCAATACCTACTTCAGGCATTTTAAATATATCAAATTCAACAGAATTATTATACCTATTATATAATGAGAAACTGGACAACCATTAAAACCTACGAGGAAATACTCTTCGACGAATACAACGGCATCGCCCGTATCACCATAAACCGTCCGCGTTATCGCAACGCCTTCACTCCCCTTACCGTAGCTGAAATGAGCGATGCTTTCCGCTACTGCCGTGAAGCACAGCACATCAGCGTGGTAGTGCTGACCGGTGCCGGCGACAAAGCCTTTTGCGCAGGTGGCGATATGCACGTAAAGGGTAGAGGAGGTTATGTTGGTGGCGACGGTGTGCCTCGCTTGAACGTGCTTGATGTACAAAAGCAAATCCGTTCACTCCCGAAACCCGTTATTGCCATGGTTAATGGTTTTGCCATTGGCGGCGGTCATGTGCTTCACCTGATGTGCGACCTTACCATTGCTTCGGAAAATGCCATTTTCGGTCAGACCGGTCCGAAGGTAGGTTCGTTTGATGCCGGATTCGGTGCATCGTACCTTGCACGTATCGTAGGACAGAAAAAAGCGCGCGAAATATGGTTCCTCTGCCGCCAATATTCGGCAGCTGAAGCAGAACGTATGGGTATGGTCAACAAGGTGGTTCCCTTCGACAAACTGGAAGACGAAGTGGTAGAGTGGGCCGAAACCATGATGGAACGCTCACCCCTTGCCCTGCGTATGATCAAGGCCGGACTTAATGCCGAACTCGACGGACAGGCTGGTATTCAGGAATTGGCCGGCGACGCCACCATGCTTTACTACATGCTTGACGAAGCACACGAAGGCGGACAGGCCTTTTTGGAAAAACGTAAACCCGATTTTTCAAAATTCCCCAAACTGCCTTAATTCCCCAATTTGTTCAGATACAACACTGCATGCCCTGATACAGCATTGCAAACCCTGATGCAACACCGCATAGCTTGATGCAACACTGCAAGTTGTATTACAAAGTTGCATGTCCTAATACATAATTGCCTAACGATTTATGAAATTTCTACCTTTTCTTTTGCGGGTAGTTCCGCGAACCTTGCAATTCAAGCAGCCCGCAGGCACATCGCGAGGAGTATATCGCGAACGAAAGGTGTGGTATATAGTTATTACCTCAGCCGACCCTCAGGTGCGCTTTACCGGTTTGGGTGAATGCGCTCCGTTGCACGATTTAAGTTGCGATTACGACAGCCAATACGAACAGCGCTTGCTGCAAATCTGCGCAGAAGTGCAGGAAAAGCAAGAGCTCGATAGCGAAAAATGGCGTTCTTATCCCTCCGTGCTGTTCGGACTTCAAACGGCTTTCCGTTCGGCTGCAGGTTCGTTGCAGGGCGATTATCTGCGCCTCTATCCTTCAGCTTTTACACGCGGTGAACGCGGAATAACCATCAACGGTTTGGTGTGGATGGGCAATTTCGACGAAATGTGCAGCCGCATGGAAGAAAAACTTGAAAAAGGTTTTCGCTGTGTGAAGCTGAAAATCGGAGCGTTGGATTTTGAAAGCGAAATGCAACTGATTCAATCGCTGCGACGGCGGTTCAGTGCCGAAAGCGTTGAACTGCGCGTCGATGCCAACGGCGCCTTTACGCCTGCTGAGGCACTCGGAAAATTAGAGCGACTGGCGTGCTATGATATTCACAGTATCGAACAGCCCATTCGTCAGGGACAATGGGAAGAAATGGCTCGCCTGTGTCGCCAAACGCCACTCCCCATTGCACTCGACGAAGAACTCATTGGTGTGAACGATGCCGACGAAAAGGCCAAATTGCTCGATACCATTCAGCCCCAGTACATCATTCTCAAGCCGAGTCTTCACGGTGCATTTACCGGTGCCGCCGAATGGATGAATCTGGCGCGCGAACGCGGCATTGGTTATTGGGTCACGTCAGCTCTTGAAAGCAACGTTGGTCTGAATGCCATTGCCCAATGGTGCGCAGCTATTGACCCCACAGCCACGATGCCGCAAGGTTTGGGAACCGGTCAACTTTTTGTGGAAAATTACCCAACCCCATTGGAAATCGAAGGCGAGACGCTGTGGTACGGCGATGCAAAAGACAGAGCGTTTAAAAACGAAATTGCCGATTTTACCCAGCGATGGCTCAACGATGAACCCACGATGCCCGTACACACTTCGGGCAGTACGGGCGAGCCCAAACTCATGTACGCCGAAAAGGTGAAAATGTGGAACAGTGCCTGTGCCACGATTCAGGCTTTAGGACTGCAAAACGGCAATACCGCCTTGCTATGTATGCCCCTCCGATTCATTGCAGCGCAGATGATGCTGGTGCGCGCCTTTGCCGCCCAGTTGCAAATCATAGCTGTTCCCCCCACCTCGCGTCCCTATCGCCGTTTGCACGAAGCCCCCGACTTTGCCGCTCTCACCCCCATGCAGGTGTATGAAAGTTTGCAGCATCCTCACGATTGTTCGTTGCTGCGCCGCACCCTTTGCCTCATTATTGGCGGTGGAGCCTTGAATCCTGAACTCGAAGCCCGGTTGCGCACTTTCCCCGGTGAAGTGTGGAGCACTTATGGCATGACCGAAACCCTTTCGCACATAGCCCTTCGCCGTGTGAATGGTGCTGAGCCGCAAGATGCCTATCATCCGCTGCCAGGAGTCACCGTTTCGCTTTCAGCAGAAGGTACATTGGTCATTGATGCGCCCGAAGTCTGCGACGAAAGATTAGAAACCAACGATTTGGCCGAAATACAGCCCGATGGCAGTTTTAAACTCTTGGGACGTCGCGACAATGTCATCTGTTCAGGCGGCATCAAGCTCCGTATCGAACAAATCGAAGCCCAACTGGCAGGAATCGGAGTACCATATCAAATCACAGCCTCGCCCGACGAACGATTGGGCGAAACCGTAACCCTACTTTATGTTGCATCAACCAACCGTTCCGAGGAACTCGAAGCCTATTGCCGTTCGCAGCTCGATGCTTACGAAGTGCCCCGCCGCTATTTGCGCGTAGACGCATTGCCGCTTACCGAAACCGGAAAACCGGCCCGTGCCGCAGCCCGACAGTTGGCTGCCGAAACAAACTGACGCACGCAATCAACGAAATCCAACATCCTTTTTATGAAGAGTACATCCACCCCCCAACCCATAGAACTGCTGGCCCCGGCCAAAAATGCAGAATGCGGTATTGAGGCCATCCGTCACGGAGCTGATGCCGTGTATATCGGCGGACCCGGTTTCGGAGCCCGCGCAGCAGCCGGCAATTCAATCGAAGACATTGCCCGTCTGTGCGACTTTGCCCATACCTTCGGTGCACGCATTTATGTGACATTCAACACCATTTTGTGGAACGACGAACTGGCCACAGCAGAACGAATGGTTTGGGATTTGTACCGTGCCGGAGTAGATGCATTGATTGTGCAAGACTTGAGTTTGCTGCAAATGAAGCTACCCCCCATCGCCCTGCACGCTTCGACACAGATGGATAACTGTACTGTCGAAAAAGCACAATGGCTCGAAGCAGCCGGATTTCGTCAGATTGTCTTGGCCCGCGAAACTACCATCGACGATACTCGCCGCATTGCTCAGGCCGTGAAAGTACCCCTTGAAGCCTTTGTGCATGGTGCCCTTTGCGTGAGTTACAGCGGTCGTTGCTATGCTTCGCAATATTGTTTCGGCCGTTCCGCCAATCGAGGCTGTTGCGCCCAATTCTGCCGCCTGGCTTTCGATTTGGTCGATGCCGACGGTCGCATCATTGTGGCCGACCGCCATTTGCTCTCCCTTCGCGACATGAACCGCACCTCCTCGCTCGAAGAAATGATGGATGCCGGCGTGCGCTCGTTCAAGATTGAAGGTCGTTTAAAGGACGTGTCGTATGTAAAAAACGTAACCGCCTGGTATCGTCAGGAAATCGACAAAATAATCCGTCGTCGTCCCGAAACCTATCGCCGTGCCTCGTTCGGCACCTCGCAACTCACTTTCACCCCCGATGCCACGCGCAGTTTCAACCGCGGATTCACCAACTACTTTTTGCATGGTCGCACAGCAGCCCCTGTACATTCCTTTGCCACCCCCAAGGCCGTAGGCCCGGTGGTAGGTCAGGTGCAGCGCGTACGTCGCCAAAGTTTCACGCTCATTCCCTCCGACCATCTATCAGCCCCGATTGTCGGCGGCGACGGACTATGCTTCGTGGGAGCAGACGGCAAATTGCAAGGTTTTAGAGTCAACAAAGCCGAAGGCCATGAAATATTCCCGAACCGCATGCCTCGTCTACCTTTAGGCGTGACTTTGCATCGCAGTTTAGACTTTGCCTTCGATAAAACACTTGCCAAACCCACCGCCAAACGCACATTAGCCTTAGACATAGCCTTTCGCGAAGTACCCTCGGGTTATGCCCTCGATATGGCCGACGAAACAGGTTGCCACGTATCGCTCTTTTTCGAATACGAACACACTGTAGCCCAAACCTCGCAGCGCGAAGCCGTCATCCGTCAGCTTTCAAAGTTAGGCGACACCTGCTTCGTGGCGCGTCAAGTCGAGGTGCAGACAGTGGGCGATCGCTTTGTGCCCGCCTCAGTATTAGCCGGTTGGCGTCGCGAAACCGTCGATGCGCTGTTGCGCACTCATCGCGCTAGCTATCAGCCCGACCGTGCCGTGCGCCCCGACGACGAAAAACTCCGTAAACTTTTACCCCCTTCGCTCGACTTCACCGCCAACGTATCAAACCGCCTGGCCGAGGCCTTCTATAGCAATCACGGCGTACGTGCAATCGAGCAAGCCTTCGAACTGAATCAGCCCAAGGGTCGCAATGTCATCATGACCTGTAAGCATTGCATACGTCACGCACTGAACATTTGCAAAAAAAACGACCGTTCAGTGCCCGACCCCTTATATCTGCGTCTGCCCGATGGCCGTAAGTTTCCCTTACGTTTCGACTGTGCCCGCTGTGAAATGCAGGTTCTCACAGAGTAAGCATAGCCCGGTTGCACAAAGCGTGAGGGCAACTGCGTCTGCGCAAAGGTGTTTCAGACAGGCCTACCTGCCTTACTTTCTTTGGTAGCAAAATGTCAAAGAACGCTGAATAAATAAGGAATATTTGTTTTTTCATCCGTTGAGGCTATCAGCAGAAGTTAAACCAAGGTTCAACATCTATTTAGCCGTTGCAAAGTTACAACACAAACACCTCAAAAACCAAATTTTTTTCGGCACCTGATATCGCACCTCCAATGTTTTCAGTATCCGTCGATGTGCCCTCAGCCCTTTGTTTATGGGCATTTCGGTGCATTTTGCACAGATGTAATAAAGTGAAATCGGGATATAAGGTAGTCCTGTAAATTCTGAAGTTAAGTATGAATACTTTGTCAGTTTTCTATAGATATAGTGTAAGGGCATTTGCTTAATTCCCAAGAATGCAGAGTTCCACCTCATTTCGACGCCCCAACCCAAGTGCTACGCGTAAAATCCCCCATTCAGCCTATGTATCATCCATTTCGTCTTTTAGTTCGGTGCATGCTTGTGTGTATGTCGGCATTGCTGCTCACCTCGTGTTACTATTCCCACCCCAATCAAACCGACCATTGGGCCGAAGCCAGCGAAGGAGCAGTCGATTCGGTAAGCTTCTACATCAGTCACCATTATTGGATAGGCTATAACTTTCAAACCACCGACAGTTTGCAGCTTAGTCCCCTGCCACCCCAAATCGGCGTGGCCGACTATGCCATCTCCCCGCAGCGAATGCCCCAAGTGCGCAAACACGACGATTTGGTAGTGGCCCGCATACAGTATGTCCCGGCCGATACCGTCGATTCCGTTTGGGTCAAAGTAGCCCGCGACCAACTGACCCAAGGTTGGGTTCGCGAATCAGTCCTATTAGCCAAAGTTGTGCCCAACGACCCCATATCCAAGTTCATTTATCATTTTTCCGGACGCACCACCGGTTTTGTGCTGCTGTTCTTAGGTTTGGCAGTGCTGTTTGGCCTTATTCAAGCCTTTCGCCACAAGCATTACCGCATGGTCCACTTTCGCGACATACCCAGTTTTTATCCCACTTTGCTCTGCCTCACGGTCAGTGCATCCGCCGCCCTTTACGGCAGCATTCAGTGCTTTGTGCCCAGTACCTGGGTTGAGTATTATTATTATCCTACGCTCAATCCGCTCAATATCAACCTGCCCCTCATCATGTCGTTGTTTCTGGCCTCAGTCTGGTGCATACTCATTGTAGCCGTAGCCGTGGTCGATGAAATTCGCCGTCAGCCCGATTTAGGCGACAATCTGGCCTATTTAGCCTCGCTCGGTGGCGTATGCGTAGTGCTTTATCTGGTATTTACGCTCACCACACCTTTATATATAGGTTATCCCTTGCTACTTGCCTATTGGTATTTTGCCATACGCCAGTATTGGCTGCACCAACCCTCGCATTTACTTTGCGGTGTATGCCGTCGGTCCATTCCCCGAAAGGGCCGTTGTCCGCATTGTGGAGCCATGAATGAATAATATCAGTTATTTTATTTAATCATAAAGAACCATGAAACGCCAGTTTATCTTGTTTTTTCTCTTCGTGTTCCCCTTTGCCCTGCAAGCCGACCGATACACCGACATGGCCGCCAAACATTTGGAATGGGTAAAAGCCGGACAAGCCGACAGCCTCCTGGCCCATGCCGATGCTCAATTACGCGCCGTACTGCCAGCTTCATCCATTCGCACAATATGGGGACAACTCACCGCGCAAACCGGTGCATTAAAAAATCAGCACGAATGGAAACGCGAACACAAGGACGGATTAGAATTAGCCACCTGTCTGCTTGAATTTGAAAAGGCGCGTGTCGATTATCGCGCTGTGTTCAATGCCCAAGGTCAACTTTCGGGCATAAGTTTCACTCCCGCCCCCCTGACTGCCTCCCCCAACATGCAGCCCGAAGTGCCCGTGAAACCACTTCCCGACGATGTCAAAGAACAGGACTTTACCATAAAGCATAATGGCGTGAGCTTGCCCGGTAAACTCATGATGCCCTGCAAAACCCAAGCCCAAACCCAATGGCCCGTGGTTATTCTCGTACATGGCAGCGGTCCGCAGGACATGGACGAAACTCTCGGACCCAACAAGCCCTTTCGCGATTTAGCCATCGCCCTTGCCCAACGCGGCATAGCCACCGTACGTTATGACAAGCGCACCAAAGTGTACGCTCAGCGCACGGCAGAAGTGAGTAAAGGCATACTCAACTACGACACCGAAACCGTCGACGACGCCCTTCAGGCACTGCGTCAGGCCGCCCGTTTGCCTCAGATTGATACTGACCGAATTTATGTGTTAGGTCACAGCATGGGTGGAACCCTCATGCCTCGTATCGCCCTGCGTTCCGAACTCAAAATTGCCGGTTTGATAGGAATGGCAGCTGCCGCCCGTCCGTTCGACGAAATGCTTTACGACCAAGTAAAATACCTTTCAATCCACGCCGGACTTTCAGCCGATTCGGCAGCAGCTCGTGCCCGCTCCTTTGTAAAACAAATGACCGACGTTTTTCCGCCCGAGTACAAAGCCATGCAAAAGAGCTACGACCCCCTGCAAGCAGTAAAGAAACTCAAAAACAAACCGATGCTCTTTCTGCAAGGCACTCACGACTATCAAGTGACTGAAGCCGACCTGGAACTTTGGCGACAAGCTGTCAGCAATAATCCGCACGTACAGATGGTCTTGCTCACCGGACTCGATCATTTGATGCGCGAGCTTCCAGCCATGGCAACGCCCGACGATTATGCCCAGCCCGGTGAAATGGATAAAAGTGTGATCGACATGATTGCCCATTTCGTGCATACCAAAGGCAAAAACTCGTAAATAAAGCGGTATGCCCCTCGTAGTCCTGAAATTCAGAAAAAGTACATCCAGAAAACCAAGGCCTTCAGGCATAGATAGGTAGCGTACAAAAGCTCAATCGTCAACGTAGAATTATTTAAATATCATCCACCTCATGATTAAGCACATTGTCATGTTTAAGTTTCGCGACGACGTAGAACCCACCGTTCGCGAAGCAGCAGCTCAAAGTTTCAAGCAAGGCATTGAGGCATTGCCCGCCGTTATTCCTTTCATTCGTCAGGTGCAGGTAGGCTTTAACGTCAATCCCGCCGAAAAGTGGGACATCTGCTTAGATTCAACCTTCGACACCCTCGACGACGTCAAAGCCTACGCCGTTCATCCCGCCCACAAAGCCGTAGCTGTAGCGTTGATGCAACACATCGGCGAACGCGCTTGTGTCGATTTTGCTACCGGTGAATAACCACTTGGCCGCTGTCAGAATGTAAAAAACGGCCGGAGAATTTGGAGGTTCGGTGCAAATGATGTAATTTTGCACAAACCTACCAGGGATTTGTTGTAAATTCCCAATCGGGCCAGATTGGATTTGACAGCGGGTCGGAATGGTATGTAAGCACGCAGTGCGCCTGAAAGTGGGCACTATAATCTCGGCTTTCAGCAATTTAACTGGCGAAAACAAGTTTGCTCTCGCTGCCTAATCGAAGCACAGTAGATTGAGGCTTAATTCCGGCACAAGGTGCTGGAACGAGACATCACCCAAGAGCTCTTGCTCCGAAGCGTCTTGATCAGGTGGTGCAGATAAATCGGGGATAGCCTTGGCCGGCCTTGCAGTCAAGGTGAAATTTTAAAGGATAAGGTTTGGGTTGGTGGCGTTGGTCTTGCCCAAACACGAAAATCAAGTCAACGATAAGCGTGTAGAAAGCATGTTGTTTCCCTGTTTGGACGAGGGTTCGAGCCCCTCCTGGTCCACAGTTCTTTTTCTAAGGCATTGCGCTTTATGAAAAATGTTTTCGAATTGAGTGCACACAAGTTGTTGCCCGTTCATTTAAAACTCGTTGTATAGCTTCTTTAAAGTTGTACAACGAGTTTTTTCGTTATGCTGTTTACTTTTTGCCGTGCTGCCGTCCTATCCCAATCATGCAAAGTTAGTAGATTTCCATTTGGCGCGACAACTTATCAGCTCATTCCGTGTAGTCCGTTAGCTTGCAAAAAGTGAATCAATCAGTCTATTTTGAAAAACTTTCTCTAATCGTTTTGCATTATGCACCTCAAACGCTAACTTTGCAGTGGCGAAGATGGATTGCCAGCCCCGCAACTGCCGCAATTCGGAGTAACCATAGAATTGGCAAACCATGCGGCAAGGTAATATGTGCAGTCCACAGGTAATGTAAAAATCTATTATGTTGAAAAGAGTAAAGAAAAATTGGCATCTGCCACAAGGATATGAGCTTACCGACTTCGATAAACGCATATTGAGCTACCAAAACCGCGGAGAACTTGTGCCTACGCGCGAACTCATAAAAACCCCCGAACAAATTGAAGGCATTCGTCGTTCGGGTGAAGTGAACACCGGTGTGCTCGATTTGATTGAACGCGAAATACACGCCGGCATGAGCACGGCCGACATCGACAAACTCGTTTATGATTATACGGTGAGTCACGGTGCCATTCCCGCACCGCTCAACTACGAAGGCTTCCCCAAGAGCGTATGTACCAGCATCAACGAGGTGGTGTGTCACGGCATTCCTTCAGAATATGAAATACTGGAGGAAGGCGACATCATCAATGTAGACGTCAGCACCATTCTCGACGGTTATTACAGCGATGCCTCGCGTATGTTTATCATCGGCCAAACCACTCCCGAAAAAGAAAAGCTCGTGCGCGTAACCAAGGAATGTTTGCAAATTGGTGCCGAAGCAGCCAAACCCTGGGGTTTTGTCGGCGATATCGGCAAGGCCATCGAAAAGCACGCACGCAAAAACGGTTTTACCGTCGTACGCGAACTCTGCGGACACGGAGTCGGACTGGAGTTTCACGAAGAACCCGAAGTGAATCATTATAACACCCGTCATCACGGCATGCTCCTCGTTCCCGGCATGGTATTTACCATCGAACCCATGATTAACATGGGCGACCGCGACGTGTTTATCGACGAAGAAGACGGCTGGACCGTAGTGACCGAAGATGAACTGCCCTCGGCACAGTGGGAACATACCTTCCTGATGACCGAAAATGGTCTTGAAATTCTTACGCATTAAAACGGGTACATCTGAAGCCGAATTACGCGGGCTGCCAGCCGGCAGTGCATAGCGTTTCCAGTATGACCCCTTAGCATCACGAAAACAACATTTATGACAACAATTCTTGCAATAGAATCGAGTTGCGATGATACTTCAGCTGCCGTTCTGCGCGATGGTTTGTTGCTTAGCAACGTAACAGCCAGCCAGTCGGTTCACGAACTGTATGGTGGGGTAGTGCCCGAGTTGGCATCGCGCGCCCATCAGCAAAACATTGTGCCGGTGGTGAATGTGGCATTGCAAAAGGCCGGAGTGACGAAAGAAGAACTTTCGGCCGTAGCCGTAACCCTTGGTCCCGGTCTGATGGGCTCACTGCTCGTCGGCGTGTCCTTTGCCAAAGGTCTCGCCACCGCTCTGGGCATTCCCCTTATCGAGGCCAATCACCTGCAAGGTCACATTCTGGCCCATTTCATTCAAACGCCCGACGAACAGAACGAAGTGCCTCCCTATCCCTTCCTGTGTCTGTTGGTGAGCGGTGGTAATTCACAAATTGTTAAGGTAAATGCCTACAATGATTTGGAAATTCTGGGACAAACCATCGACGATGCCGCCGGTGAAGCCATGGATAAATGTTCAAAGGTAATGGGCTTTGGCTATCCTGGCGGACCGATTATCGACCGTCTGGCACGTCAGGGCAATCCCGAGGCCTACACTTTCAGTAAACCCCACATCGCAGGTTTAGACTATAGTTTCTCCGGACTGAAAACCTCCTTCCTCTATTTCCTGCGCGACCAAGTGAAACTTGACCCCGACTTTGTGGAACACCACAAAGAAGACCTCGCTGCCTCGCTCGAAAAAACCATTGTCGACATTCTCATGAAGAAACTCGACTTGGCTGTGAAGCAAACCGGTATCAAGCATGTGGCACTTTCGGGCGGCGTATCGGCCAATACCGCACTGCGCGAAGCATTCAAGCAACGCGCCGAACGAAAAGGATGGAACATTTACATTCCTAAATTCTCGTACACCACCGACAATGCAGCCATGATAGCCATTACTGGCTACTTCAAATACCAGGATGCCGACTTCTGTCCGATCGACAAACCTGCCTATTCACGAACTACATTATAATATATACCCGTAAATACCCTATTAAGCATGGATTTAGACCTGAAACTTGTAAGTAAAGACATCAATGAAATTCTGTGGCGCGAGTGCAAAACGCTCTCAACGGCCGAAAGCTGCACAGCAGGTCGCATCGCCAGCGTCATTACCGCTGTTCCCGGTAGCTCAAACTACTACAAAGGCGGATTGATTTGCTATGCCGATGAGGTAAAAACCAATATCCTTGGCGTAGATGCCCAGGTAATTGAAGAACAAACTCCCGTGTGCGAAGAAGTAGTTCGCCAAATGGTAGTGGGTTCAAACAAACTTTTCGGCACTGATTACGCCGTAGCTATCAGCGGTTATGCAGGCCCCGGCGGCCCGGACGGTGGTAAATCGGGCGTTATCGTCGGCACTATCTGGATTGCCGTTGGTCACGAAGGAAATATCGTAACGCGCATGATTGAAGAAGACAATGGTCGCGACATGAACCTTTCGTCTGCCACTTCAGTAGCCATGCACATGCTGCTCGACTTCATCAAGGCCGAAGAAGAAGGTGCTGCTGAATAAATCCTGACCCTTCAACTCGATATAGAAGTCGTCTAAACTTTTCTGACGAAGATTGATATGGAGATTTATCTCTTCTAAATTCAATCTTCACCTTTATTTTGGGCCGTTTTCTGATCTTTCATCAGTCATGTAGCTCGCTACACTCCTTCTTCAAGGCCCAAAAACGCCTCAAAAATTAAGGCGAATCTTGAATTTCATAAAAGTTCAGACGACTTCATTTTTATCTCGAAACTCATAAAAACGAGTAGGCGTTAAACAGCTTAAGCTTGCTGTTTAGCCCCTACTCGTTTTTTTTGTATGTTTCTTGTCAACCTCTTTTTGGGTGAAAACGATTTTGGAATTTAAAGTCCATGAAAGCGTTGTGTTCTTCGTCATGAACCTAACCGTAATGCCTTTTCTTGTTCTTTGGGTGCGTTTAATGTATTCAGCATGCTCTCCGTTTGCAGTTTCATCGTTTTTCGAGATTCGATATTAACAACTATCTTAATATTATTTAAAAAAGTAATTACTGCTTCTACTTGCATAAGCTGACGGAGCAAGCGCAACAATGTCTGTTGTTGTTGCGATTTTGAAAACGCTGATTTTCAATAGTTCCAAGGTTGTTGAAACAAGCTCGGAAGAAAATTCAACAAGCTCGGAACTAATTTTAACAAGCTCGGAACTAAATCCGACAATCGCGGATAAAAATTGGGAGATAAGCCGGATTGTGTTCAGAAAGAGGGAATGTAAGCACAAAAAATAGGATGGATTGTTGATATAATTTAGCTTATGGCATAGCTCTACAATTAACAGTTACCTCGGAGTGAGCGCAGCGGAGGGTGGGGTTGAGGCTTATGGGGAATCTTACGATAGCTATAAATTGCCATTATGTATTTGATTATTTTTGATTATCAGCAAAAAAAAGTGAGGTAAGTTTTGTTAGTTCACAAAAATGTTGTAATTTTGCACCCCGTAAAAGGAATGTCATCCGCATTGGGTTAATATAAGAATACCACCCCAAGATTACGCAACAACAACTTCTGAAACCCCAATGGCGAGAGAATAGTACATGTCCTAACGCATTTCATATACAACAGAAACAAAGCGAAAGCAATGTCTAAGATTTGTCAAATTACAGGAAAGAAGGCCATGATTGGCAACAACGTTTCGCACTCGAAGCGCCGCACAAAGCGTTCGTTTGACGTAAACTTGTTTACTAAGAAATTCTACTATGTTGAGCAGGATTGCTGGATCGTACTCCGTATCAGCGCTGCAGGTTTGCGCCTAATCAACAAAATTGGCTTGGATGCCGCTCTCAACAGCGCCGTAGCCAAAGGATATTGCGATTGGAAAAATATTAAAGTAATCGGATAAAACGTAGAATACAATGGCTGGAAAGAAAGCTAAAGGCAATCGCGTTCAGGTTATCCTCGAATGCACTGAAATGAAAGAAAGTGGACTTCCCGGAACTTCTCGTTACATCACGACGAAGAACCGCAAGAACACTCCCGAGCGTTTGGAGTTGAAGAAATACAACCCCATCCTCAAACGTATGACCATCCACAAAGAAATTAAATAAACCAGATAAACCATGGCAAAGAAAACAGTCGCAACGCTCCAGGAAGGTAAAACTGACGGACGTTCTTACACCAAGGTCATTAAGATGGTGAAGAGCCCCAAAACTGGTGCTTACATTTTCGATGAACAGATGGTGCCCAACGAAGCTGTTAAAGACTTCTTCAAGAACTAATCTGACACATTGATGAATTGTCTGACTATTGGTCATCTTTCGATGTCGTAGTCGTACACGATAATGTAATATGCCTCTTGTACTGCATACTTATGCGGTATGAGAGGTTTTTTATTTACATTATCTTCCGAATGCTCTGTAAATGCAGCCTGTCAATGCTTTGCAACAGCTTTGTAGTACCACTGTCTAAGGGCGTTTGCAACGTAGATATTTAGCTGATTGATAGCTTGTATTTCAGTGTTTTTTTGTAAGTTTGCAAAAACATAAATATTTTTTTGCTGTGCCGGGTTTTAAAATAAACGGAAGGGCGGACAATGCGAAATGAAAAGCCCTGTAACAGTAAACATAATAACATTAACACATGGGTTTATTTAGCATTTTTTCAAAAAAAGAAAAGAAGGAAACGCTGGATGCGGGTTTGGAAAAAACCAAAGCCAGTTTTTTTGGCAAACTCACACGTGCCATTGCCGGAAAATCGAAAGTTGATGATGAAGTATTAGACCGCCTTGAGGAAATTCTCATTACCTCAGATGTGGGCGCTGATACGACCGTCGATATCATTCGTCGCATTGAAGAACGTGTGGCACGCGATAAATATGTCAGCACCAGCGAATTGCATACCCTTTTGAAAGAAGAAATTGCTGAATTGCTGACCAAAAGCGGTAATGACGATGTAGAAGGTTTCGACATTCCGCAAAACAAAAAGCCTTACGTGATTATGGTGGTAGGTGTGAATGGTGTGGGTAAAACCACAACCATCGGTAAATTGGCCTACCAGTTTAAACAAGCCGGATTGAAAGTGGTACTCGGTGCAGCCGATACGTTCCGTGCAGCAGCCGTTGAACAACTCGTAATTTGGGGAGAACGGGTTGGTGTGCCCGTTGTTAAGCAACAAATGGGTAGCGACCCTGCCAGTGTGGCCTACGACACCATCAGCTCGGCAAAAGCCAATGATGCTGATGTCGTTATTATCGACACCGCCGGACGTTTGCACAATAAAATCGGCTTGATGAATGAGCTGACCAAAATTAAAAAGGTAATGCAAAAGGTGGATGCTACTGCCCCCGACGAGGTGCTGCTCGTGCTTGACGGAAGTACCGGACAAAATGCTTACGAACAGGCTAAACAGTTTATCAAAGCCACCGAAGTTACGGCCCTGGCCATTACCAAACTCGATGGCACAGCCAAGGGTGGCGTGGTTATCGGCATTTCGCATCAGCTGCAAGTGCCCGTTAAGTACATCGGTCTGGGCGAAAAAATGACAGATTTGCAACCTTTCAACCGCCGCGAATTCGTGGAATCGCTTTTCCAAGGTCAAAGCATCTGATTTAGCAGATAAGCTCATCACAAACTCACACAGCGCACGCTGCCAGGCAACGCTGTCAGCAAGGTCAAAACAATCTATATAAATTCGAAATAAATGCGTACCGTAGATATTATAACCATGGGATGCTCAAAGAATCTCGTTGATTCAGAGCAACTGCTTAACCAGTTCAAGGAACATGGCTTTGAAGTGTATCACAATCCCGATAACACGCACGGCGACATTGCAGTAATCAATACTTGCGGCTTCATTGCAGATGCAAAGGAAGAAAGTATCAATATGATTCTGGAGCTTTGCGAGCAAAAAGAAGAAGGTTTGCTCAAAGCCGTGTATGTAATGGGTTGCCTGTCGGAACGATACATTGACGAACTGCGCGAGGAAATTCCGCAGGTCGATAAATTCTATGGTAAGTTCAACTGGAAAGAATTGCTCAACGACCTTCATAGCGAGTACAACACGGCAACCCTTCAGCAGCGTGTAATTACCACGCCGAAGCATTATGCTTATCTGAAAATATCTGAAGGTTGCGACCGTAGTTGCGCTTACTGTGCCATACCCATTATTACGGGTAAGCACGTGAGCCGTCCGATGGAGGAAATTTTAGACGAAGTACGCCGTTTGGTGTCAGAAGGTGTAAAGGAATTCCAAGTTATAGCCCAGGAACTGACGTATTACGGTATCGACCTGTATCACGAACAGCGTTTGCCCGAACTCATTGAGCGCATGGCCGAAATTCCCGGTGTCGAATGGATTCGTCTGCACTACGCTTATCCCACGCATTTCCCCATGGATTTGCTCCGCGTAATGCGCGAACACGACAATGTGTGCAAGTATCTCGACATAGCCCTCCAACACATTTCCGACCACATGCTCAAGCGCATGCAGCGCCACATTACCAAGCAGGAAACGCTCGATTTGATAGCAAAAATCCGCGAGGAAGTGCCCGGCATCACGTTGCGCACCACGCTTATGGTAGGTTTCCCCGGCGAAACGGAGGAAGACTTCAACGAACTCATGGAGTTTGTCGGTGCGGTAGGCTTTGAGCGTATGGGCGCATTCGCTTACAGCGAGGAAGAAGGCACGTATGCCGCATTGAACTACGAAGACAATGTACCCGAGGAGGTGAAGGAAAGCCGACTGAACGACCTTATGCTTTTGCAGGAGAGCATTTCGACCGAAATATCTGAAGCAAAAGTGGGACAGACGTTCCGTGTGATTATTGACCGCCACGAAGGCGATTACTTTGTGGGACGCACCGAAATGGATTCGCCCGAGATTGACTGCGAAGTACTGATACCCGCTAATCATGCCCCCGAAATTCAGATTGGCTGCTTCTACCAGGTAACGATTACCGAATCAACAGAATTTGACCTCTTCGGTGAACTTGCTGCCCATGAATAATAAAGATTTCTTGAATGCGCTGGCACTTCGCACAGGTATGAATGCAAAAACCGTGCAGAAAGCAACTCAGACACTGATTGGCGAATTTGCCGAACGGCTTGATGCCGATACGTCGCTTTCTGTGCAAGGATTCGGACAGTTCGAAGTAAAGAAAAAGAAAGAGCGCATCGCAGTGAACCCTGCAACGAAACAACGAAAATTGATTCCGCCAAAGTTGGTGCTGGCCTTTAAACCCAGTGCCGTGCTCAAGGAAAAATTGAAATAATCCCCCCTGTAAGCTGATGAAGAAAAAAATACTCCTGCAGGATTTGGCCGATTTCCTGGACTTGCGCGAAGGCTTGGGAAAACGCGAAGCAGACAACTTTGTACGTTGCTTCTTTGAAGTAATCGAAGATGGTCTGTTTCAAGATAAATTTGTAAAAATCAAAGGCTTCGGTACCTTTAAACTGGTGGCTGTCAGTGAACGCGACAGTGTCAATATCAATACAGGAGAGCGTTTTCTTATCAGCGGACATACCAAGATTTCTTTTACCCCCGACACCGCTATGAAGGAGTTGGTAAACCGTCCGTTTGCACACTTTGACTCGGTTGATTTGAGCGACGATACGGATGTGTCGGAGTTTGAAGAAATCGACCAGCAAATGAGTGCCGAGGAAGACGAGGCCGACTTAGATGCCGATGATACTGATTTGACAGAGGAAGAGGATGACGACTTGAATCCTGACAATGCCGACGATTCGGCTGATGAGGCTGAAGATGAAACCGACGAGGAGGAGGCTTCGGATAAATCTGCACCGGTTGATGCACCGGCTGCTGCTGATAAATCGCTTAACGATGAAGCGGCTGACGAAGAAGACGGTTTGGAAGAAGTTGAAGCAGGATGTCCGCAGCCCATTGAAAACGGTAACGAGGGCGATGAACACAATCAGCCTGCCGAAGCCGACAACGCTGCTGCCAATGGGGTGGAACTAACCAGTGTGGTCATGATTGACGACGACAATGAGGAAGCCGATTCGTCCGATAATCACCAAACAGTTCAACAAATGGTTGCTGATAAGGCACACACTGCCGAACACAATGATACGGCAGATGCTGATGGTGCAGAGGAAGAAATTCAAGTCACCGTGCCCCGAACCATTTCGTCGCATACCGACGATGATAAAGCCTTTCACCAATCAGCCGACATGGGCTACACTTATGTCGAAGTACCCTCCAGACGCAAACGCAACTGGTGGAAAATTTCGATGCTCCTGCTCTGTCAGCTGCTCATCATGACTGTGTGCTATTTTGCCGGCTATTACCGCGTGCTTTGTCCGTGCAGCTACACCTATCTCGACAAGGTGATGGGTGTGAATCATCCGGCTGTAAGCCTTGCTGCAACAGCTGATTCAGCACTGGCCCGCAAAGTGGACGTGGATGGTGCCGACAGCGTAAAAACCAAGCAAATGGCAGCTGATACGGCGAAACTTGCTGCCAAAACAGCGGATGGTGCAGCCGATACGGTGCAGCATGCCCGTGAAAAGACGGAAGCACAGTCTAAGGAAACGGCTAACGAAGCAACAGACAAAAAAACTGAACGTCCCGCATTTCATGTGGTGAAACGTGGCGATAATTTGTCGGTTATTTCCCGTAAATATTACGGAAGCGACCGCATGGTGTCAGCCATCATGAAGCACAACAAAATCAAGGATGCCAATAATATTCACTTAGGCATGAAGTTAAAATTGCCATAGTATTTGCGCTTTTGCCCTTCATTCTGTTGATGTTTTTTGCAAGGAATAGCCCCTTGCATTCTTCAAAATGACAGCATGAAAACCATTTCAATCGCTGCATTCGGCGCCGTTTCCCGACAAATCGTCAAACACACACTGCCGATTCCTGCTCAAAAACTTATCTTTGGATTTTTAGAATTGAAAAATAAGGCTTATCTTTGCAGTATGATTGAACTCTCTCGACATATTGAAAGCTTATTGTTACATCATGACTGCGTAATAGTTCCCGGTTTAGGCGGATTTGTTACGCAGTATGTGCCTGCGCGCCGAATTGAGGAAGAATTCCTCTTTTTGCCGCCCTATCGCAGTGTGGGCTTTAATCAGCAGCTCGTTTTGAACGACGGGTTGCTCGTTCAATCGTACATGAAAGCCTATGGCACTTCGTATCCTGATACGCTCAAACTCATTGACAGTGCAGTGCGCGAGCTGAAGGAAGAACTGCAGGAAAAAGGCGAGTACGAATTGTCGGGAATCGGTACACTCAGCATGGGTATTGGCGAACAGTATAACTTCACGCCTTGCAAGGCTGGAGTGGTGTCGCCCGAACTTTACGGTTTGGATTCGCTTTCCTTGAAGCGTTGGGATGCAAAAGCCAACAATGCTGCTGACGGCGAACAGCCTGCCGAGCGTCAAAAGAAACTCCAGGTGAAGCGTACTGAAAAGAATTACACCATCAGCATCAGTCGCGAAATTGTGAATTATGCTGCTGCTGCCGTGGTGGCTGTGTTCTTCTACTTTGTGTGGGCCACTCCGGTGTCGAACTCTACGTCGGTTGATACGCAGGCAGCTTCCGTAGTTTACGAGCAGCTGTTCTCGAACGTACAGACGAACAGTCAGACAATCATTCCAAAACCCGTTCCGGTGGCTGAACCGAAGTCTGTTCCGGCTACGACTGAAACTTCGGCAGCAGAACCAACTGCTTCGAAAACTGAAACGACTTCGAAACAGCCTGTAGCACTTGCTGCAAAGCCGACAGGAAAGTTTACCTTGGTGTTGGCCAGTGCTGTACCGAATCAGAGTGCTGAAAAGTATGTGCAAAAACTGAAAGACGAGGGCTTTAAACATGCAGATCTTTATGTGAATGGGCGGATGGTCAGAGTGATTAACGGACACTATGCTACCGAAACCGAAGCTCAACACGCCTTGCAGCAATTCAAAAAACACAAAGCCTTTGCAGATGCCTGGGTGCTGAAGTTAAAATAGGAATTAGGACAAACAGAGTGAGCACTCATCCTAATTCCTATTTTTTCTTTATGAAGTCGTCTGAACTTTTATGAATTTCAAGTTTTGCCTTAATTTTTGAGGCGTTTTTGGGCCTTGAAGAAGGAGTGTAGCGAGCTACACGACTGATGAAAGGTCAAAAAACGGCCAAAAAGAAAGGTGAAGATTGAATTTAGAAGAGATAAATCTCCAAATCAAATCTTCGCCAGAAAAGTTTAGACGACTTCTATAAGTACTCGCATTTGAAAACCTTTATATTCTCGCTTTCACTTCATTCCTAATAAATTCCACGATATGAAACGCATTCGCTGTCCTAAATGTGACGAAGCTATACAATTTGACGAAACTAATTACGAACCCGGTCGCATTCTCGTGTTTGTATGTCCGGCTTGTAATAAACAGTTTAAAATTCGTATGCCGCAACCTAAACCCGCTGATGAACCGACTGACGAGGAACCCGAAGAACCCGTACGCGGCAAATTGGTTGTGATTGAAAATGCCTTTCATTTCAAACAGGAAATTCCACTTTATGCAGGGGAAAATGTGGTAGGCAGATATGTGAAGGGAACTAAGGCTAATGCTGCCATTAAAACCGTTGACCCCAGCATCGATACCACACACTGCATCGTAACTGTGCGCGTGAAGGCAAACGGCCAGGTGCAGTTTATTTTGCGCGATGCTCCGTCGAACACGGGAACTTTCCTGCAAAACGAAATTCTCGGTGACAAAGATCGCGTGGTTATCAACGATGGCGACATTATCACCATTGGGGCTACAACCATGATATTACGAACCAATTTCGACGACGAAGAATAATTCATTTTCATTCAGCGTCTGTTTGTTTCTCAGCTCGTTGGGATATTTACCTAACGGTTGGGAAACAAGCAGACGTGATTTTTAAAAAAAAATCATGTTGAGAAAAATTTGTTGTTTATTCACAGCTCTTTGTACAGTCATGCTGCTGTTCGGCATCACTGCAACTGCGGCAAGTCACAACCGTTTGACAGGGCTGCTTCGGCCGACTAATGCTTCCGGCATTGCGACGGCAGCACATCATCTATGCCACAGAAACGACAGCTCAGTCGTAGCTGCTCAGCGTCCGTTTGAAGGCCACTTTTTCAGTAAGGAGTTGGGCGTGCACCTGCACCTGAATTTGTACGAGGAAAATTTGTTTGTGCCGGGTTCCGAGTTCTTGGGCAACGTTCATGGATATATGCACCAGGGCATTTATGGTACCTGGATGCTGATAAAGCACGAAATAAAGGGGAACAAGGCCTTTCTGCGTTTCAGTAATGACATTGGTTCCGACTCGCAAAATATTGAGTTTGAACAAGTGTCCGACAGTGTTTATCATTTGCGTACGGTCAATGGCAATGCCCTGCGCAAGGCAGTGGGCCGCAAGCTGGTTAAAGTGCCCGATGAAATGGATTTTCGCCGCCAGTGACAAAGAGTTGCAGCTTAGGGCGGTGAGTAGCCGCAAACTGTGAATGAACCATGAAATTTCGAATTCGCCTTCGGCAAGTGTTGCAAAGTTTGCGAAGTACCTTTCTTCCCAGATTTTGCTGTGTGTGCGGTAAACGTCTGCGAAGTAACGAGGAACACACATGCGTGCAGTGTTTGCTTAAGTTGCCTTTGACACGCATCAAAGGACAGCGGAACAATATTATTGAACGCATCATGTGGGACGATGTGGTAATGACGCAGCGTGCCAACAGCTATCTGTACTATTATCCGCAAACCAATACTTGCAACCTGTTTTTTGATTTTAAATACCATAATCGACCCGACATAGCTGTGGCCTATGGTAAACTTATGGCCGAAGATTTGATGGATACCGGCTTTTTCGATGGTATCGATTTGCTGGTGCCCATCCCCTTGTCGAAGCGCCGTTTCAAACAGCGAGGTTACAACCAGAGTGAGCGACTGGCTTATGGCGTAAGTTTGGTAACCGGCATACCCATTGATACGAAGTCGGTAATCAGGGCGGCCGATAATCCGACGCAAACGCACTTGCAAACCTATGAACGTCAGGAAAATGTGAAGGACATATTCCGGGTGGTGAATGCTGCCGATATACGGGGTAAACACCTGCTCCTGATTGACGACATGATTACTACTGGCAGTACGCTCAAAGCCTGTGCGAGGAGTTTGATTCTTGCGGCTGGAGTGAAGGTAAGCGTCCTGACGCTGGGTACTTCGGCCAAAAACAAGTTGCGGGTGTTCCCTGACTTGAGGTAAGATTCTTTTAAAAAATATTTGTAACTACGATGTAGCGTTCTACTTGTGATTTTAATAAGTAAAACGCTGCATCGTAGTTAATTTTTTGCAGTTTAGCCTTAAAAACAATCTCTATATGAAGGCAATGCTTAAAATCAACGTATTTTTGTGGTCATGAAGAAATCAACGATTTGGACCATAGCCATCGTGATAGGCATTTCGTTCATCACGTTGCTCTTCCTGCAAACGAAATATTTAAAGGAAGTCATAAATATGCGCAAGGAGCAGTTTGACGAGTCCGTTACCCGGAGTCTTTATCAAACAGCTCGCAACCTGGAATTGGAGGAAACCAAACAGGGACTTGAAGAACAATTCCATCAACATGCATCGGGTATGCCCGATTCGCTCGACATGGCGCACCCCCATGCCGTGCGCAAGCCTACGCCTCACACCAGCATTCCGGTGAATGTGACCAAGGGTATATTCCTGGATAATCTGAATGCCAACTCTGTGAGCGAGTCTGTGCGCGATTCGGTGCGCAAACGCTTCATCAATCAGAAAGCATTGCTCAATGAAGTGGTTTACTCCATATTATATAAGGCGAGCGATAAACCCTTGGCAGAGCGCATCGACTTTCGAAAACTCGATAGTGACTTGCGAGCTGAGCTGCGAAGCAACGGTATCAACATCGACTATCACTTTTATGTAACGACTTCGGACGGACGCGAGGTGTATCGATGTGCTGACTATCAGCCTGAAGGTGAGGAGAATGCTTATCGTCAGGAACTTTACCCTAACGACCCGCTGGCACAGACCGGTTTGCTTTACATTCACTTCCCCGAAATGCAGAAGTATCTGTTTGCTTCGGTGCAGTTCATGATTCCGGCTATCATCTTTACGCTGATATTGCTCATCATCTTTATCTTTACGATTTACACGATTTTCAGGCAGAAACGCTTGTCGGAGATAAAGAACGACTTTATCAATAACATGACGCACGAGTTCAAAACGCCCATTTCTACCATTTCGCTGGCTGCGCAAATGCTGCGTGACCCGTCGGTGGGCAAGAGTGAGGCTATGTTTAACCATATATCGGGTGTCATCGTAGATGAAACCAAGCGACTGCGCTTTCAGGTGGAGAAGGTGCTGCAAATGTCGATGTTTGACCGTAAGGCTGCCACTTTTAAGCGTAAAGAACTTGATGCAAACTTGCTGGTACAGGATACGGTTAATACTTTCCGACTGAAAGTTGAAGCTACGGGAGGAACGATTGATACGCACCTCGATGCGGATGATAGCATTGTGTTTGTCGATGAAATGCACTTTACCAATGTGATATTCAACTTGATGGATAACGCGGTGAAGTATAAGGCTCCTGATCGAGACTTGCAGCTCTTTGTGTCTACTTACAACGAGTCGGGCCGGATGGTAATAGCTATCGAAGACAATGGTATCGGCATTAAACGCGATGACTTGAAAAAGATTTTCGACAAGTTCTATCGCGTGCATACTGGCAACCGCCACGATGTGAAGGGCTTTGGCTTGGGCTTGGCATACGTACACAATGTGGTTAAGGCATTGGGCGGAACCATTCATGCTGAAAGCGAACTTGGCAAAGGTACGAAGTTTATCATTTCGTTGCCTATCATGGGGCAGGATTGAGGTTGCTTGAATAGATGTGGGCTGCTTCACCTTTGGTCAACTTTAAACTGTAAATAATAAAAATAATATATTAAAAATCGAATGATTATGATGACGAACGAAGAAAAAATGAAAATACTCCTTTGCGAGGACGATGAAAACTTGGGTATGTTGCTGCGCGAATATTTGCAGGCTAAGGGTTACGATACGGAACTCTGCCCCGATGGCGAAGCTGGTTACAAGGCATTTACGCAGAACAAGTATGACCTTTGTGTGCTCGACGTGATGATGCCTAAGAAGGATGGTTTCAGCCTGGCACGCGACATTCGCCAGATTAGCGAGGAAACGCCTATCATCTTCCTTACGGCAAAGACGCTGAAGGATGATATTCTCGAAGGTTTCCGTCTGGGTGCCGATGACTACCTGACTAAGCCTTTCTCTATGGAAGAGTTGACTTTCCGTATTGAAGCTATTTTGCGTCGTGTTCGCGGTAAAAAGAACCGTAACCGTACGCACTATAAGATTGGTTCGTTCACTTTCGACACGCAGAAGCAAATTTTGGCTCGTGGCGAAAACCAGACCAAACTTACTACGAAGGAAAGCGAATTGCTGAGCTTGCTTTGCGCACACGCTAACGAAATTCTGCAGCGTGACTATGCCCTTAAAACCATCTGGATTGATGATAATTACTTCAATGCGCGTTCGATGGACGTGTATATCACGAAGTTGCGTAAGCACCTCAAGGACGACGAGAATGTGGAGATTATCAACATTCACGGCAAGGGTTATAAACTCATTACTCCCGATCCTGAGGCTTAATTTCAATCAGGCAATAGCTGTTTGATAAAGCATTCAAATAGCCTAAACGTTTACTGCGAAAGTATCTTGCAACGTTCCCAAGGGTCGGATGTAAGTTACTTTCGCAGTTTTTTATGCGCTTTTTGTCTTAAAAAATGCTGTTTGTCGTTTTTTTAGATGTATCCGTCACATGAGTGCAATAAAATTAGTATTTTTGCCGTGACTATCTGATGCAAAACAAACTATTTATTATATCCCCTTTCACACGAATGAAACGCAACTTATTATTCCTACCTCTGTTATTGCTGACATTTTGCACCCTGTTTCAGGCTTGCGACGACGATGAAACTTATGCTGACAAGCGTAAACGTGAGTCGAAGCAGATTAAAGCCTTCATCAAGTCGGGTGTTCAGGTAAAAGATGATGAGTCGGGTGAGTATCTGCTCAATGTGCCCGGTGACATCAAGGTGATTTCAGAAAGCGAATTTTATCAGAACGATTCAACCACCGATGTTTCGAAAAACGAATACGTTTATTTTTCGAATACGGGCGTGTATATGCAAATACTTCAAAAGGGTAAAGGCAAAAGAATGGAAGATGGCGATTCAGAACGTATTCTGACGCGATATACTGAGTTTAATATTTCGACCGACAGTATCCAGTCGACAAACCAGTTGGCTTCCAGCGAAATGGTGCCGGACGTAATGACTTGCACGAATACGCTTGGCACTTTCTCTGCCAGCTTCGTACAGGGAATGATGTTCAATCTGTACAAGTCGGCTGCAGTTCCTCCAGGATGGCTTGTTCCGCTGTCGTACATCAACCTTTCGCGCGTTGACGATGGTACGCTGGCTCATGTGCGTTTGATTGTTCCAAGTTCGCAAGGTCAGGCCAATGCTTCGGCTAACGTATATCCGTGCTTTTACGAAATAACCTATCAGCGCGGTCGTTGATTGGCTAAGGCACTTCACAAAGAATTCAAACAAAAAAGGTTCAAGTTCACTCATAGCGAGTGGCTTGAACCTTTTTTGATGGGGGTAGTGTGCGAGTTCTATGGATGGGTCAGTAGCAAAAATGTGTGTGGCTGTAGCATTTGGGTGAGGCAAAACATAGCTGAATCGTACATTTTGATAATCGGCAAGAGATAAAATGTTATATCCCGATTTCATTTTTTTGTACGTTGTAAAAAGTATGCTTAAAATACTGTAAATCAGGAGATTCAGACACTTTTTTAGAGGCTGAAAAATATCGAGGTGCGATATTAGGTGCTCCAAAAATTTGGATTTCGGCTTGTACTTGTTGTATCTTTGCAACCACAATAAAGGCAACACTGCAGCATTGATAAGCTGCATATTAGCCTAAACGGATGAAAAAACAATATTCCTTATTTATTCATTCAGCGTTCTT
>ENA-ORPF01000408-ORPF01000408.1-human-gut-metagenome-genome-assembly--contig:-NODE-408-length-44291-cov-9.954178_pt1 | contig 44291 bp, 34 predicted proteins | sample MGYA00242140_ERZ509070 | MGnify/ENA primary metagenome ERZ509070 (study PRJEB26280, sample SAMEA2338713) | human gut metagenome | biome: human gut; feature: human-associated habitat; material: faeces... | reverse complement strand
TAGCCGCTGCCCCCGAACTTGCCGCCGGCGTGCAGCACGGTGAGCACCACCGTCACGGTGGGGATCCCCAGCTTTTCGTTCATGCCCACCGGGATGCCCCGGCCATTGTCGCACACGGTGAACCGGGCCCATTTCCCCTGTTTTTCCAGGGATACCACCACCCGGGTGGTGGTGACGCCGTGGACGGCGGCGTTTTCCAGAAGGTTCGTCATCACCTGCTGGATCAGCAGCGGGTCCATGGGCACCAGGAAGAACTCCTCCGGAAGCTCCACCCGGACGTCGATCTGCGGATACTGCCGCCGGAATTTGCCCACGGCCCCTTCGATGACCTCCTCCGCCGCCTCCGGCGTTTTGGTAACCTGCGCGTCCTCCCCCGCGCCGATGCGGGTGATGGACAGGAGATTTTCCACAATGTGGATCAGCCACTGGGCCTCCTCGTTGGCATTTTTCAGCAGCTCCCGCCGCTGCTGGGGCGTCAGGGTGTCATCCTGCTCCAGCAGGACGTTGGTGGCCCCCACGATGCCCGTCAGCGGGGTGCGGATGTCGTGGGACACCGCCCGCAGCAGGTTGCTGTGGATCTTCTCCCGCTCCGCCTCCCGCTCCATCTCGCTGACCTTCTTGGCCCGGCTGGTAACGATACCGGTCGCCACGCAGATGGTCATCATCACCAGGAACGTCAGCGGAAAGCCCGCCAGCGTGAAGCTGACCTCCCAGAAGGGCGGGGTGAAGATGTAGTCCACGCTGAGCACGGCGAACACCGCGATGGTCAGGCTGAAGAAAAACCCGTCCGTCAGCAGGGCCGTCAGAAACACATCCAGCAGGAAGATCATGGACACATAGCTGGTGTCGTTGTTGGGGTCGAAGTTCCGCAGCACCAGACAGAACCCCACCGAGATCAGATACAGCGACACGGATACGATAAAATCCTTTCCGGAATAAGACAGCAGGTCCGTCCGGAACAGGCGAGTCCGCCTCAGCCACTCGTCGGGCCAGCGGATCTGAAAGCGCTTCATGGCTGTTTTTCCCCTCCCCGCGCCTGTAATGTCATTATTGTACCATATTTCAGCGTTAAGAAAACGCTAAAATCATGTTAAGAAGCGAGATTTTTTTCGGCAGGATCCGCGCATGTAAAATATCACAGCCGGGGGTTGCAATTTCCCCTGCCGCCCTGTATAATAAATTCGACATACTCCACCAGAGGCAATGTGGCCGCAAAGGCCCCCTGCGGGTCAGGCGCATTGATGAACAAGGGAATGGGGACGAGCCCCGCGTTGACCAACACCGTGTGTACCAAGGCATCTGTCCGTCGGCGAAAGCCGGTCATTGGGGCAACCTGAGAAGGCAGAGCCGGACACGTTGGAGGCACGAGTCAGAAGACCTACAGGGAGGGAAAAAGCAGGGGAACGCTCCTGTTTATTTGTGTTGCGTAAAAACGTTCGCGGCAGCTGGTTTCTGGCTGCCGCTTTTCTATTTTGAATTGGAGGCTGTCACATGAGAGGAATCCCTTCTCTGATCACGGATATTCGCAAAAAGGTATTTACCGAGGTCGCCCGCATGGCCTACAGCGGCAACGGCTATGAGGGGGCGGAGGATCTGCCCTTCCGGATCGTCCCCGGCGACCAGCCCATGCACCGGGAGTCTATTTTCCTGGAACGCGCCATTGCGGGAGAACGGGTGCGGTTCGCTATGGGTCTGAGCCTGCAAAGCGTTCAGCAGCGGACACTGATTACCGACGGAATGGATCAGGCGGCCATTGCCGAGCAGTATTACGAGCCGCCGCTGATCAACATCATTCCCTACGCCTGCCACGCCTGCCCCACCAACCAGTACCGGGTGACGGAGAACTGCCAGAACTGTCTGGCAGCTTCCTGCCAGCGGGTCTGTCCCAAGGGCGCAGTCTCCTTCGTCAACGGCAAGAGCCACATTGACCCGGAAAAGTGCATCAAGTGCGGCAAGTGTGCCAGCGCCTGCCCCTACCACGCCATCATCCACATGGAGCGCCCCTGTCAGGCGGCCTGCGGCATGGACGCCATTGTTTCCGACGAACATGGCCGGGCAAAGATCGATCAGGACAAGTGCGTGGCCTGCGGCCAGTGTCTGGTGTCCTGTCCCTTCGGCGCCATTGTGGACAAGGGGCAGATCTTTCAGGTCATCCAGTCCATCCTGAAAGGCGACCGCGTCATCGCCATCGTCGCCCCCGCCTTCATCGGGCAGTTCAGCGGCAAGGTGTCCCCCGGAAAATTCGTGACCGCCATGAAGCAGCTGGGGTTCGACCGGGTGATGGAGGTCGCCATCGGCGCTGACCTGTGTACCATCGAGGAAGCCAAGGATTTTCTGGAAAAGGTGCCGGAAAAGCAGGACTACATGGCGACCTCCTGCTGCCCCGCGTGGCATTCCATGATCGAAAAGCTGTTCCCCGGAGAAATGCACAAAATATCCATGACCCTGACCCCCATGGTGTTCACCGCCCGGATGGTCAAGAAGGACTTCCCCGGGTGCAAAGTGGTCTTCGTGGGACCCTGCGCCGCAAAAAAGCTGGAAGCCATCCGGGCGGACATCCGCTCCGACGTGGACTTCGTGCTGACCTTTGAGGAACTGCAGGGCATGTTTGAGGCGAAGCAGATCGATTTTGACACCGTGGAGGAGCAGGATTATCTGAACGAAGGAACCAGCGCGGGGCGCGGCTTTGCCGTATCCGGCGGCGTCGCCAAGGCTGTCACCGATTTGGTGCATGAGCAGTACCCGGACATGGAGATCCAGACTGCCCGGGCAGAGGGATTGCGGGAATGCCGGAAGCTGATGATGCTGGCAAAGGCCGGAAAGTTCAAGGGCTGTCTGCTGGAGGGCATGGCCTGTCCCGGCGGCTGTGTGGCCGGTGCGGGAACCATCCTGCCGGTGGACAAGGCCGCAAAGCTGGTGGAAAAATACAGCCGGGAAGCCGCAGCCGCAAGCCCCGTGGAATCCGCCTACAGCGACCGGGGCGAAAGTCTGGAATAACAAAGAAACAGGAGAAATGGAAAATGGATCGCTTCACGGCTGCCCTGATCAGTAAATACACCCTGAAAATCCCCCCGAAAGATGATTGGTTCGCCCCGCTGGTGGGCAACTGGGATATCCGCTGCGTGGACGCCATGCGCTGGGAAACAAAGGGCGAATGGTTTTTCCGCCGGGTGCTGGACGGGATCGGCATCGAGGATTTGCTCATTTGCCCCGCCATGAATCCTGAATGCACCGTGACCCTCCGGCTGTACCGTGCTGACGAGGGACGTTATGACGCCGTCTGTTCCGGTGAAAACGGGATGTACCGCCCTCCGCTTCACAAAAGAGAATGGCAGGATTATAGGAGAAAATCTGGACATTCCCAAGGAAATACACGTTTTCTCGGAGATCCGGTCGGACTACTTCAAGTGGGAGCGCGTCACCGTTCTGGAAAACAAAACATGGCGGACGGACTGCACGATCTACGCTTCCCGCAAGCGGGACTGAAAAAAGGCACCCGGTCAGACCGGATGCCTTGGCGCTTATTCCTCTGTAAAGCTGTATTTGACCTGCTTCAGCCCGGCGTCCAGCGTGACCACGATCTCGCCGTCGGAACCGTCGGTGACTTGCAGCTCCCCACTTTTCTCCAGAGAGCGGACGTAGGCCACGGGGTCGTCGGTGGTAACGCTGCGTACCTCCACCACCTTGGCGGGCTTTCCGCCGCAGGGCGGCTGTTGGCGTTCGATGATCAGTTCATAGGTTTTCATTGGTGCTCCCCTTTCCTGTGGGATGGTTTCCCGCAGTCATATTGTTTCCGTTAGTATACCATAATTCACATAAAGATTCAAGCGGAAGGAGAACATGACATGAGCAAAGTGATTTTCCAGATCGAGGGCGGCAGCGCCGTGACTATCGAGTGCAACCAGGGTGACAACCTGCTGGAAGCCGCCCGCCGTGCCAACGTGGCCATCGACGCGCCCTGCTCCGGCAACGGTTCCTGCGGCAAATGCCGGGTGAAGCTGACGGAGGGAACGCTGGACTCCCTGCAAAGCCGCCACATTTCCCAGGAGGAATGGGACGAGGGCTGGCGGCTGAGCTGCTGCTCCAAGGTAAACGGCGACTGCACCGTGCTGGTGCCGGACATTGCCAGCGCCTACCAGTCCCGGATGAAGACCGCAGACCTCAGCAGCCCCAAGGAGATCGCCATTTTCAAAAGCACGGAGGCCAATCTGCGCGCCAGCGGCATTCAGTTTACAAACAACTTCCGCAGTGCCGTGATCGCCATGGCGGAGCCAAGTCCGGAAGACACCATGCCGGATATCGAACGGCTGACATGGGCCGTGGAGGAAGCGTTGGGCGTCGAAAAAGTGGAGGTTCCCTTCTGCGTGATGGTCAAGCTGGCGGCGACCCTCCGGGAATTCGGGTGGACGGTCTGCGTCAAGGGTGAGCTGGCAGGGGACACTTTCCGCTGCATGGAAGTTTGCGATCCCGAGGATACCCGCATCGTCGGCTGCGCCATCGATATCGGCACCACCACGGTGGCTATGGTTCTGACCGATCTGGTCAGCGGCGAGCTGCTGGCAAAAGGCTCCTCCGGCAACGGCCAGATCCGCTACGGTGCGGACGTCATCAACCGAATTATCGAGCAGAGCAAGCCCGGCGGCCGGAAACGGCTCCAGGACGCCATCGTCAAGGAGACGTTGACGCCCATTATTGCGAACCTCTGCAAGACCGCCCATATTAGCGCCAGGAGCATCCTGCGGCTGAGCGTCGGCGCGAATACCACCATGAACCACCTGCTGGTGGGCGTGGATGCCAACCCGGTTCGGATGGATCCCTACATCCCCAGCTTCTTCCGGTGGGAGGGGCTTTTGGCGGGAGACCTGAAGCTCCCTGCCAATCCGATCGCGCCTGTCATCATCTCTCCCAACATCGGCTCTTATGTCGGCGGCGATATTACCGCCGGTACGCTGGCCGCGGACATCTGGGACAAGGACGAAATGAGCCTGTTCATCGACCTAGGCACCAACGGCGAAATTGTATTCGGCAACCGGGATTTCCTCATGAGCTGCGCCTGTTCCGCCGGCCCCGCCTTTGAGGGCGGCGACATCTCCTGCGGTATGCGTGCCACGGATGGCGCCATCGAAGCCTGCGCCATCGACAATGTCACCATGGAGCCGACGCTGTCCATCGTTGGCGACCCCGGCCAGAAGCCGGTGGGCATCTGCGGCTCCGGCATCATCGACATCATTTCGGAGCTGTACCGCTGCCGGATCATCAACGCCAAAGGCCTGTTCGTCCGGGAGGGCAGCCGCATCCAGCGGGATGCCCACGGCATGGGACGTTATATTATTGCCACCTCCGAAGAATCCGAGACAAGCCGTGAAGTGTCCATCAACGAGGTGGACATCGACAACTTTATCCGGGCAAAGGGCGCAATCTTCTCTGCCATTGACACGCTGCTCAAGTCCGTGGACATGACGCCGGAGTGCATCGATCGGGTTTACGTGGCCGGCGGCATCGGCAGCGGTATCAACATGAAAAACGCCGTAAACATCGGTATGTTCCCGGATGTGGAGCTGGAAAAGTTCCGGTATATCGGCAACTCTTCCCTGTCCGGCGCTTACGCCATGGTCATGAGTGACGAAGCCATCGAAAAAACATCCGAGGTTGCTTCCAATATGACGTATCTGGAGCTGAGTACCCACCCGGGCTACATGGATGCCTTTGTTGCCGCCTGTTTTATCCCCCACACTGATCGCAGCTTGTTCCCCAGCTGTGTTCAGGCGTAGTTGGCGGCGCTTTGCGCCGTCCCGACAGCCTTCAAAAAGACTACCTCCTAATCTTTTTCAGTTTAAGCGCATTGCGGCCGCCCCAATCCGGGGCGGCCGCAATGCATTTCTTCAGCAGAAAAAATCCTTATGCCCGATGATCTGCCCCGGATTCGCTACAAGAAAGCCGTCCTCCCACTGCCCGCCGATCAGCCGTTCCAGCAGGCTGTTGCTGCCGGACACATAACCAAGGCAGCAGTGCAGCGCGTCCGCGCATTCCTGGGCAGCCCCCACATAAGCCTCGCTGTGGCAATCGAAAACGCCGGTATCCACGATATCCAGCTGACTGTGATTGGCAAACCACCGGGAATAGCAGGCGTCCGCCTTCCACCGGGGGCATTGCTGGCACAGCCGCTTCCCATGGCTGTCTGGCTGACGCTCGGTTATGTAGCAATGCATGTGCTGCTGCATGATTTTGATTTCTGCAATCCGCTGCTCTTTGGCTTTTATATCTGTGGAGAGCGTCCGATACCGCGAAGTAGCAGTTGCTGTCCTTTCCTCCAGAATACCGCGATCCAACAGGCCGTTTTCTTCCAGATAGATCAGCGTTTGGGAAAGCTGCTTCAGATTGAAGTTCTTCGCCCACCGTGCATAACCGGCACACTTACCCTCCTGAAGTTTAGCTTGAATGTCGATTAGCAGACTGCCGCTGGGCTTGGCGGAGATATCCATGCTCCGCTTCTTTTTTGGGGTATGGCGCCTGGCCCCGGAGACAATGGCACGGAGGGCATCCGGGGTGTAGTTCTCGCCCAGAGTATCCATGCGGATAAAACGCTTCTGGTTTTCTCCCAACAGAGAGGGTACTTTGCCGCCTTTAATCTGATACCCGGATTGACGCAGAAGTTCCAGCAGTTCATCAAAGCTCTGGGGTTTCTGTGCCAGAGCTTCATCAATGGCATAGCAAATCCGTTCCCGGTGAGAGGGCTTCTTCTGGTTTCCTAACCACTTGTCATAAGTCTGGCCTTTGCCCTTGGGATCGGCCACAATGGAATATCCGTTCTCAACGCAGATGGTATCGTTCAGGCGGCGTACCGCTCTGGTGCTTCCCCAGAAATTGCGGAATTTGCGCTGCTCATCCAGAGCGGTAGAGTTCCAGATGATGTGATTATGGACGTGTGCCTTGTCAATGTGCGTACAGACGATGTAGGCATGATTGCCCTTAGTGAAACGCTGTGCCAGCTCACAGCCCAGACGGTTTGCTTCCTCCGGCGTGATCTCGCCGGGACGGAAGGACTGGCGCAGATGGTAGGCAATCACATCATCCGCGCCTCGTACCCTACCGGTATTTCGGATGTACTGCTGCTTGGAAAAAAGAAATTCACTGTCGGCAACCCGGCTGTCACATTGCCAGCTGGTAATCAGCTTCCCGTTGTCGGTCTTTTCTGGATTTTCCACATAATCAATGATTGCGGCGATTGCGGTTCCGGCAGTACGCCCTTTGCCGACATGCAGCGGCATCAATCGAGTGGTAGCCATTTTATGCTCCTTGCCTTTCAAAAAAACAGGGGTAGATTAATCAATTCTACCCCTGATAAGTAACTTCTACTTGTACTAATATTAAAACAATATTCGATTCAATAAAGGCTATTCTTTTGTAAGACGATATGAAATATCTTCATAGCTAATACCGTCCGTAAAGCATCGTAGACCGTTTGTGGTTACTTCAAACCCACATATCTTGTCATTTACGGATTTGGAGTTTTGGGAAAGTGTTTTAATACAGCTTACGGTTTGACTTCTCAGGTTAAAAGTTGAAGGAAAAAAGCGAATACAGTTTTCAATGGTTAAGTCAGGTGGAAGTAATGCCCTCACGGTTCCATTTTTTACATCCTCTACTTGGAACTTATAATTATAGTCTTTTCCGGTACAAATAAGCTTTGTCACTCCGTTTTCAAATCCTGCGAGGACAAAATTGCATTCGATCTTGTGGTCAAGTAAAACTTCGCAAATTGCATCGGCTTTTGATTTTAATGATGCGGAGTACAATTCAGGTTTAGCAGAAAAGAGATGTCCAACTTGTATTGTTCCATCATAGTCCCCAGTGAATCCTGCAATAGCATACTGACCAACTGGAATTACTTTCATGCCAGTTATAGGTAAGACACCATTATCATCGTTTAGTTGGGTATCTCCTGCGATAACGATTTGTGTTCTTGAACATACAGCAATAACCAAGCTCAAAATCTACACCACCTTACCAGTTCCAATATAGACAATTATATTCTCTTTATAGTATTTAGTCAATAAAAGAAGAGTATTTCTGGTGTTGTGATGGCACATGGACATGAGTATGAATCAGGTTGCCCTTAAGAAATGGGAAAAACTCTGAAGGATGCCCAGAATCCTCACCGCGAACATCGGCAACCCCATCGGGCTGACAAGAAATGCAATAGCCAAAAGAATGATCCCGTTCTTTGGGGAGTATGTGACCAGAACCATTACTCCGAGAAGCGCAACAATGCTGCTGACAATTCGGAACAGAATTGCCGAACAGGAGATAATCCCCACGCAGGCAAGCGTGAACAGATCAATGGTCAGAACGATTGGCGCAGTCAGTAATTTGAGTATCCATCTCATAGGGCGTACCTCCTTTTCACGTTCATTATATGGACAAACCCGGAATCATGCAAGGATGCGGCAGGGATTACAGCTTGGACAGTTTATCCAGGATTGTCTGTGCAGCGTCCCACAGCTGTTCCTGGCCTCGGTGAATATCTTCCAGATCGACGTCGTAGATTCGCCCACTTTCATGGACACGCCTTGTAAGCTGATTCAGGTTGTTGCTGGAATACCGGAGCAAGGAAACCAGTTCCCTCAACTCCGGTAATTCCAATTTGACCACATATCCGTCAATGGCCATTTTTCGCATGAACGCCGAAAAATTAGAGGTTCCCAGCTGCCGCATTTTTTCCTGAACCAAACGCATTTCTTCAGGTGAAAACCGGACGGCCTTTATGATTTCTTTTTCAATCACATTACCGCTCCTGCCCATGGAAATTCGCCGAAATTTTCGGCGAATTTTTTATGGGTTGCCTTTGCAGCTTGTCCAGTACAGAGGGTTTGACAGTTTTCTCCTGCTGTCGGCAAAGCTCTTTGCGAAAAGCGCTTACAAACAAATCCGTCAATCCCGGATGGCTGTTCACGATAAGATAGACATTCCGATCTCCACCCCAGGCATCGGGATTCTTCTGGATGGGGATCGACTTTGCCCATTCCTTATTGCTGGGAGAAATCCGTCCGTCATGATCTTTTTGCTGAACGGTGTTGGCGAGGATATACATAGTCCTCTCAATACCAAAGGCATTCACAACCTCTGCAACCGCAGCCTTTCCGTCCAGACTGTAGCCGCTGTAATGGTCACGGATGGCATCTTCAACGGCTTGTTTGCAGGCCATATTTGCTTCGTTGGAAGCCCGGTACTGCTCCAGTTCCCCATGCTCATGGGCATATGTCCCGGATTGCGTATACACCGGCATTTCTCTGAGCACGCGGCGCTGTTCTTCCAGAATCGCATCCGCTCTGTTTTCCAGACAATCCCAGACGGTATCCATGTGGTCTGTTTCCAGCTTTTCAAAATCCTTGAAAACATCCGCCAGAGGGCTGGGCGAGTTCATCAAGGCGTTGATCTGTGCATCCGAAAGGTCGTGATATTCCAGCGACAGCAGAATATCCTCCCGAATGGTGTACTCATAAGCGTGATTCAGAATTTCTTCCGGGGGCTGACCTTTCAGCCAGTCCCGGAAAGATTCCTGCTCAGCAAACATCTTCTGATACAGGGCCGTGTTGGAAAACATATCTGCCTTGCCCTGGAAATTTCCGTCATCGTCCAGAATTTCCAGAGCGCACAGGAGATAGTAGGCAGAATCATCCGAGAAGGCCAGACGGTTTCCGCGACTGTTGAGGATTCCGTACATTTCCGTAAAGCTGTCATGGCTCGCTGCTTTGCCTCCTGCAAAACGGAATCGTCCGTCTGCTGGATAAGCTCCTGGTAGGCTGTCTGAATTTCGGAAGCATACTTTTGGTTGACATAATTTGAAACAAGCGGGTACAGTGTTAGCCCCAATGCCGTGAGAAACAGCACTGCGGCACAGATCGTTATAATTTTCTTTTTCAATACATCCTCCATCTTTTATTTTTGCGCGTCTTTCCTGCTGAAATCCGATGATTGGCGGTAATTTATTCCGACACTTGGCGGAACAACACCCTGAGATTTCTGTTATTGAGGATAAAACAAGGCAGCAGGGCGAAACAGCCTGCTGCCTTGTATCATCGGGTTGTGTAATTTTTTACAGTGTTCTCAGCAAGAATGCCATATACAGCGGGAGCGTCAGAACTTGCCCCATGCGCCCAACATTGTAATCTCCCAGCTTGATTGCGCTGCTTACATGGTACTTCTCCGGATGGTTCAGAATTGTTTTTGTGCTCTTGATATTCCCGGTTGCCGCCTTTACCTCTACAAGTGTACACGCGCCTTTATAGCGAATCACAAAGTCCACTTCCAGGCCGGAATCCTTGTGGAAATAGTAGAGCTTTCGCCCCATTTTGGAGAAAATATCCGCAATCAGGTTCTCAAAGATAGCACCCTTGTAGCCGTAGAGATTGCCTTGAAGAATGTCGTATTGGGTGCCGTCCTCCAGCATACTGACAAACAGCCCCATATCCCGCATATACACTTTGAATGTGTCCTCCTCGGCATTGCCATCCAGAGGAAGCTCTGTAATGGAAAGGTTATAGCAGCGGGCAATGATTCCCGCATCCTCAATCCATTGCAGACTTCCGGCATATTTGGCGGCTGTGGAGCCCTTCCGGACAACGGAATACTGGAATTTCTTATTCTCCTTGGCAAGCTGACGAGGAATGGACTGAAAACATTCCTTAATGCGGGACTTGTCCTGTTTTTCCGCATACTTCACCATGTCATCCTCATAGGAGCGCACGATGTCACGCTGGATACGGAGGACTTCATCCATCTGCTTGCTGTCCACAAAGGTCTGCACTGCGTCGGGCATCCCGCCAACAACAGCGTATTGCAGTAGGAGCTGTTTCATCCGGCTGTGGAGCGCTTCTGGCACCGGCGTTTCAGCGTCCAGCGCCTTTTGCAGCATTGCGATCACCGGCTCCGAAATGCCGTTGGCCCACAGGAATTCCTCAAAGTCCAATGGGTACATATCGATCACAGTTTCCGAGCCCACGGGAACCGACTTTGGCTCCTTGCCGTAGCCTTTCACACCCAGCAGGGAGCCGGTGCCGATCACATCGTACCGACCATCGATTCGGAAGAATTTCAGTGCGGTCCGTGCCTCAGGGCAATCCTGAATTTCATCCAGGACCAGAACCGTTTCTCCTGCCTCAAAAACAGCATCCTTGCCCAGCAGAGCGGAAAGCAACATCACAATGTTATCGATTTCCAGTGATCCCGCAAAAACGGAGGCGTAGTCCGGATTTTCAAAGAAATTCAGGTAGACAACGTGCTTGTAGTTCTTTTTTGCAAAATCAAGCACAGAGAACGTCTTGCCGCACTGTCTGCATCCCTTGACGATCAGCGGCTTATGACCGGAAATGTTCTTCCATTCCGTCAGCTGCCGCTCTATTTTGCGCTTCAGCATTGTGTATTCCTCCAATCAGCTGTCAGTTTACACACAGCATAGCACAAGGGAGAAACTTTTTCAAGGGACTTTATTCGCAAAGTATCAACTTTTTCAAGCGACTTTTTACAACATGGTACAATTTTTCCGTTTTAGGGGTGCAGAGACAAAGCTTTGGTGTTACGCAGACTTCTTACTGGACACCGCGTACAGCACAACCGCCGCACCGACCATGAGCAGAATACCCACGATGGTAAACATCATAGTACCGTTGTCGCCGGTCGTGGGCAGGTCAAAGCCGCGCGTATTGACCACGGTCAGAGGAGCCTCGGCATTGGCGCTGCCGTTGTCCTCGGTCATGTTCACATTTTTGCCGCTGACGGTAGCGGAGGCGGTCAGCAGTTTGTGCTCCAGATGCTTCTGAGGGATGTTCTTCAGATCCGCGTCACTCTGAATGACTTTGGCATAGCGGGGGTCATTCTGGATCAGGCCCAGAGCGTCGGAGGCATAGATGGTGCAGCTTTCGGTGCTTTCTTTCTGGGAGATGACGGCTCGCTGGACTTCGGACAGAGAAAAGATGTACTCCATCAGCTCTGTCATTTCGGTGCGTGTGAGATCTTTGACCTCCGGGGCAAGGCTCTCAATCGTGCCGCCCAGATTGCAAAGGCGGTGGGTGCGCTTGGTGCGTTCGCCTTTCTCCAGATACTTCTTTCTGTTCTCCAGACGCTCCAGCTTGTGCTGTTCCTGTGCAAGCTGCGTCTCGGCTCGTTCCTTTTCGGCTCGGAGCTGTTCAAGGGTTTTCGGTTTTGTCATTGTGATTGACCTCCTTTTTTGATTTTTGGGATAAAAAAAGACCGTCAACTTTTCGCATAGTGCGACCAGTCAACGGTCAGTTTTTCGGTATTCAGTTGTTGTGTTCAGTTCGGTAAATTGAAGTTGGTCAAAGTTGTTGGCGAAGATATTCCACAACATTTCCATTCGTATCATAGAAACAGATGTTTCCTACATTGAGGGGCAGGACAATGGCGAAAGGCTTGCCACTATCAATATCAATCACCTGAATGCCGTTGCCATCATCTACTTCAAGTCGAACAATATTTTGGGTATTCATTGAGATAAATGCCCTTTCGTTATTTCCCTCAACAACAAACTCTGCAATGTAATCATCAACCTCAACTATATCTCCACCACCACGGAAGAAATATCCAAAAGACAAGCCAGGGCGATTTACATAGACAGAAAAAGTGTGGTCTGTCTTGTCCTGTGGGTAAGAAATAAATGCAGCCATTGTGTCGGAAATGCTTCCATCAACAATCCAATCATCCAAAATTTTTTGAGATTGGCGAATGTCTGCTTCTAAACTGTTTGCGGTTTTACCAATGTCATTGTTTGCATAAAGGAAACCGAAAACCAACACACAAGCCAAAATAACACCCAAGAGGATTATGGGTAATTTCTTTTTCATAGAATCACACTCCTTTATCAAATTAAGATTCTTGATTTTCAAACTTGCTGGCGGCGAACGGTTTGTCAAAACCGTTTGCGGACGGCAAGTCCACAGGGGATAGCCGCTTTAGCGGCGCAAGGGGGTGTAGCCACCTTGACGGAACGAAGTGACGCAACATTCTCGGTCAAGCAGTTTTCTTCTGCTGACGGAGAATGAAGCTCCGCAGGACGCACTACTCTCGACAGAGAGTATAGAAGTGCGCCCTTTAGTTCCTAAAGGGTTTTTATCAGTTCGACAAACTGGAAGTTGTTGGTCTCTTATTCGCAGCGAATAGACAGTGAATTAAGTATAGTATCCGCACATACCTCGTTAGAATTCACAGAATTATCAACAAACAGACAATTGTCAAAATTTGTTTCCAGTAGCTGCAGCTGACGAACGGCACTGCCTATCGCTCTGTTTCCTCTTATCTTCTCTCTTTTCCGGAGTTCTTCTGTAGGGCAGATTACATTAACAACGAAAACCGGATATCCATCTAACAATTGTTTAAACTCACGCAGAGTATCACTGTTTTTGAAAAACATATAAGGCGCTACTATGGAAAGTCCAAAATCTGAGATCAGTTTAACAACATGAAAGAATTTAGATGCAAGAGCATACTGTACAGAAAAATTATTCTTCTCGTGATCGTTGAACTTATCCGGTGCCATTAGAATAAAATCATCTATATCGAGTTTATACAGTGGGATCGGAGAACAATCTTGTAGAACCTTCGCTAATGTCGATTTTCCTGAACTTGAGACACCGTTCAAAATAATGATCTTTCCTTTTTCCATTTTGTTACCTCCACAAATTCAGATTTGTTGCTCAATTTTTGTATTCAAATTATACCATAAAACTTGTGAACAATTCTACCGCAGCTTTGGAATATATGAGAAAAGTCCAAACAGTTTTCTGCCCGGACTTCCTCACTCAATCGTAAATCAATTCGATTTTCACAATTTCCTCTGCCTGTGCCTTGCAAGCGTTCATCTGCCGTACCCATTCCATTTGGTGTCGGCTTCAGTTTCTCGGTCACGCCGTTTCGCTTCGCCAGCTCCGGCACTATCAGCTCCATGCGGTTTCGTGCCGCTTCGTCAATCTTAGCGCAATACTGTCTTACGTACACCCAGCTATCCCCCCGGGGGGCTTCTCAAATCGTCAAAAGGGGGATACAATATCGGAAAACCAACTTGGGAGAAAACATCATGGAAAACTGCGCCATTGAAGATAGGGTTGTACGCTACTGGACGATACGGTCTCATGACTTTGGAGCCGTGCGGAAAAACGAATTGGGGAGCATCATGGGGCGGCGCTGGCAGGAAGAACTGGAAGCGCAGCTGCCGCAGGGTTCGCCGCTGAACATTCTGGACGTCGGCACCGGCACCGGATTTTTTGCCATCCTCATGGCGCAGCTGGGACATAAGGTGACGGGCATCGACCTGACCCCCGCCATGCTGGAGGAAGCCGCCGCCATGGCGGCAGGTCTTGGGCTGGACATTGCTTTCCGGCATATGGATGCCCAGCAGCTGGATTTCCCGGACGGCACCTTCGATGTCGTGCTCAGCCGGAATCTGACGTGGACGCTGCCGGAACCGGAGAAAGCCTACGCCCAGTGGCACCGGGTGCTGAAACCGGGCGGGCTGCTCCTGAATTTCGACGCGGACTACGCGGCGAACGTGCGCAGCGAAAGCACCCAGAACTGCTCCGTAGCGCCGGACAGCCCCTACGGCCATGTGGGCATGACGGAAGCGCTGGTGGAGGAAAACAACGCCATCACTTTGGCGCTGGACGTGGGACAGAAGCGGCCCGCGTGGGATGAGGCTGTGCTGAAAAAGGTCGGATTCTCCCACTGCCGGACGGACTTGACGGTAGGCCGGCGGGTGCTGGGGGCGGCTGACCTTATCCACGCGCCCATGTTCGGCGTGTTTGCGCAGAAATAAATATGATTCCGGACGCCGCGGGGCTGAAAAGCCTGCGCGGCGTTGTTTTGCAGTTTTTCCATAAATTTTTATCGATTTGCAACCCCCAGGGGGGCTTCCGCCGACCTTTTTCGTGTGCTAGTATATGTCATACAAATATACAAGTTCCCAAAATTCCCGCCGCTGTCCTGACAGTTGGCCGGGTTCAGGAGGATTCCATATGAACCGGTTTGCTACTTACGAGGAAGAAAACATCCACTACTGGACGCACCGCGCCCCCGGCTACTCCGGTGTAAATCAGGAGGAACTGGCAACCGACCAGAAGCGCGTCTGGGGACGCACCATTCAGGAACGGATCGCCGCCCGCTTTCCGGGACGGAAGCCCGGCTCCATCCGGGTGCTGGACGTGGGTACGGGGCCGGGCTTTTTCGCCATCATTCTGGCAAGAATGGGCTATCAGGTGACCGCCGTGGATTATACCGCCTCCATGCTGGAGGAAGCCCGGCGCAACGCGGGCGCTCTCGCGGACAAGATCGCCTTTCTCCAGATGAACGCGGAGGAGCTGATGTTCGCGGATTACAGCTTTGACGTGCTGGTCACCCGGAACGTGACATGGAATCTCCACGACCCGGAGAAGGCCTACAGCCACTGGACACGGGTCTTGGCTCCCGGCGGGCTGCTGCTGAACTTCGACGCCAACTGGTACCGGTACCTGTGGGACGAGGAAGCAGAGCTGGGTCACAAGCGGGATCGGGAGAATCTGGCCGTCTCCGACGTGCGGGACGAGAATGCCGGAACGGACGTGGACGCCATGGAGGCCATTGCCCGGAAGACCCCTCTGTCCCGGCAGCACCGTCCCCAGTGGGATCTGCGTGTCCTGAGCCGCTTTGGCATTCAGGCGAGCGCCGACGAGAACATCTGGCAGCGGGTCTGGACGAAGGAGGAGCGCATCAACAACGCCTCCACGCCCATGTTCCTCATCGAGGGGCGGAAAGCGGGACTGCTGGAAAGCTGAGGAAGCACCGGCTTCCTAAAGGGGATATCCATTTTGAACAAATATATAGGCAAGCGCTTTTTGCAGCTGATCCCGGTGCTGCTGGGCATTACCTTTCTGTCCTTTGCCATGATGCGCGCCGCAGGCAGCGACGCCATTATCGAGCTGTACGGCGACAAGGGCGCGGTAGCCCAGGAGATCATCGACGCCAAACGGGCGGAGCTGGGGCTTGACCAGCCCTTTCTGACGCAATATGGCGCATGGCTGAGAGGGCTGCTGACCGGCAATATGGGCGTCAGCTATGTTTCCGGGAAGGATGTGTTCGGGACGTTTGTTTCCAAGCTCCCGGCGACGCTGCTGCTGACGGCGCTCTCCATCGGGGCGACCGTGATCATTTCCATTCCGCTGGGCATCTGGGCGGCGGTGAAGCACGACAAGTTTACGGACTATTTTCTGCGGTTTTTCAGCTTCATCGGCAACAGTTTGCCGAACTTTTTTGTGGCGCTGCTGCTGATGCAGCTGTTTTCCATAAAATGGAAGCTTCTGCCCGTGATTTCCGGCGGGACGACGGTGCAGGGCGCGACCCTCCCCACCCTGACGCTGGCCATTGCCATGTCCGCCAAGTATATGCGGCAGGTCAGAGCCGCGGTGCTGGAGGAACTGAGCAAGGACTACGTCCTGGGCGCGGCGGCAAGAGGCGTGCGCGGACGGGTGATCCTGTCGAAAAGCGTGCTGAAATCCGCCATGCTGACCATTCTGACCCTGCTGGCGCTGTCCATCGGCAGTTTGCTCGGCGGCACGGCCATTATTGAAAGCATCTTCATGTGGGACGGCGTGGGGAAGCTGGCGGTAGACGCCATCACCATGCGGGACTACCCCCTCATTCAGGCTTATGTGGTCTGGATGGCGATCATTTACGTGATGGTGAATCTGGTCACGGACATTCTCTACCATGTCCTCGACCCGAGAATCCGACTGGGGGTGCAGGCGGGATGAAGACCGGAAAAACCTCCATCGGCGCAGTCAGGCGAAACACGGTGAAAGCCCGCCTGATTCTTTTTTCCGTCCTGGCAATCGCCCTGATCCTCTGCTCCCTCTTTTCGGAGTACCTGACGCCCCATGACCCGTACCTCCAGAATCTGGACATCGCCAAGCAGGCGCCTACCAAAGCCCATCCTCTGGGGACAGACCGGTACGGACGGGATATGCTGTCCCGGGTCATTGCCGGAAGCCGGGCGAGTATTTTTTCCACGCTTCTGCTGGTGGCCGTCATCACGACCCTTGGCACGGCGGTGGGCGTGACCTGCGGCTGGGTCGGCGGTTTGACCGATACGGTGCTGATGCGCGTTTCCGACGTGTTTCTGGCGTTCCCCGGTCTGGTGTTCGCCCTTGCGGTGGCGGGGGTGCTGGGCGGCGGGTTGCAAAACGCCATTATCGCACTGGCGGCGATCTCGTGGCCGAAATACGCCCGGATCGCCCGAAGCCAGACCCTTTCTCAAAAAGAAACCCAATGGATGAAGGCCGTCCGGCTGTCCGGCAGCGGCACGGGAAAGATCATCCTCAAGCACATCCTGCCCAACATCATCGGCCCCGTTCTGGTCACAGCCATGCTGGACATCGGGACTATGATGATGGAGCTGGCTGCGCTGAGTTTTCTGGGGCTGGGCGCGAAACCGCCGATCCCCGAATGGGGCAGCATGATGAGCGACACCAGAAGTCTCATGACCACCTCCCCGTGGATCACCTTCAGCCCCGGCATTGCCATTTTCATTTCGGTGATGATCTTCAACCTTCTGGGCGACACCATCCGGGACTACGCAGACCCCAAAAGCCGGAGGTAGAACATGGAAACCTTACTGAGATACGAGCATGTGGACATCGCCTATCTGGGGCAGCCTGCCGTGGAGGATGTGAGTTTTTCCCTGTCCCCCGGCGAAATCCTAGGCATTGTGGGAGAAAGCGGCAGCGGCAAATCCACCCTGATCAAAGCGGCTATGGGTCTGCTTGGCAGTGAAGGCCGCGTCACCGGGGGGAGCATCCGGTACAAGGGACGTGACCTCACCGCGCTTCCCCAAAAGGAATTACGCAAGCTCTGCGGCCCGGAGCTGGGCTATATCTTCCAGAGCGCGGGCAGCGCTTTCTGCCCCATCCGCACGGTGGGGGCGCAGCTGTATGAGGCCATGCGGGAGCATGGCAAAATTTCCAAGGCACTGTTTGAAGAACGCGCGCTGGAAATGCTGGCCAAGCTGGGCTTCGAGGATGGAAAACGGATTCTCACAAGCTACCCCTTCGAGCTTTCCGGCGGGATGCAGCAGCGGGTGGGCATTGCTGCCGCCATGCTGTTAAGCCCCGGCGTTCTTTTTGCGGACGAGCCGACCTCCGCGCTGGACGTGACCCTGCAGAAGCAGGTGGTGGAGGAAATGCGGATGGTGCGGGACACCTTCGGCACCGCCATCGTCCTCGTTGCCCACAATCTGGGCGTCATCGGCGCCATGGCCGACAACGTGCTGGTGCTGAAGGACGGCAAGACCGTGGAATACGGAAAAACCGGGGATATCCTGACAAATCCCCAGGCAGACTATACCAAGGCGCTTCTTGCGGCCGTACCCCGGCTCCGGAGGTGAAGACATGGAACCGATTCTGAAAGTCAGCGGCCTGACCAAGACCTTCTCCCGGCAGGGGCAGGCGGATTTTACCGCCGTGAAAAACATCGGCTTCGAGCTGTTCCCCGGCGAGTGTCTCGCCATTATCGGGGAAAGCGGCAGCGGCAAAACCACCGCCGTCAATATGATTGCCCGGCTGGTGGAGTCCTCCTCCGGCTCCGTTTTTCTGGACGGCGAGGACATCACTCACCTGAAAGGCAAGCCGATGCGGGAGATTTACAGAACCATGCAGATGGTTTTCCAGACCCCGGCGGACTCCTTCGACCCCCGCCGCACTTTGGGCGACGGCATCGGCGAAAGCCTGCGCAACGCCGGACTTTCCCGAAAGGAAACCCGAGAAAAAGTGGAAGCCCTTCTGAAAGACTGCGGCCTGCCCCCGGAATATGCCGGCCGCTACCCTCATCAGGTCAGCGGCGGGCAGTGCCAGCGGGCGGCGATCGCCCGGGCGTTGGCCATCGCGCCCCGGCTTCTGATCTGCGACGAGATCACCTCCGCGCTGGATGTGACGGTGCAGAAGGAAATTCTGGAGCTGCTGAACGCCCTGAGAACCCGACAGGGGCGCGGCCTCTCCATTCTCTTTATCTCCCACGACATTTCTCTGGTGCAGCAGTTCTGTGACCGGGTGCTGGTGATGTACCGTGGCGAGATCGTGGAAGAAGGCACCCCGGATGAAGTCATCCGCAATCCCCAAAACGATTATACCAAGCGCCTGATCGACAGCGTATTATAATGATGTTATGCCGTGACGTCCGGCAGGACATAAATAACCGAATACGAAAGGAATCCATCATGAGAAAGATTATTTCTCTCCTGCTGACCGCCTGTCTGGCAGCTGCTCTGCTGACCGGCTGCGGCGGCAAAGCCTCCGATGGCGGCGCGGCAGCCAAAAAAACCATGGTCATCGGCGACACCACCTTCAACTCCGAAAACTGGGAAGAAACCGTTGACCCCCACCGCACCTACAACGGTTGGGCGTGCATTCGCTACGGCATCGGGGAAACCCTGGTGCATTACACCGACGCCATGGAGCTGGAACCCTGGCTGGCCACCGACTGGACAAACGACGGTGGCTGCACCTGGACGATCACTCTCCGCAGCGGCGTAAAATTCTCCTCCGGCCGGGACATGGACGGCGAGGCCGTAAAGCAGTGCCTGAATCACCTGCTGGAAAATCACGACCGCGCCCCCAGCGACACGAAGATCGTGGACGTGGCCGCCGACGGTCAGGTATTGACCGTCACCACCAGCGAACCCAATCCCGCCCTGATGAACTATCTGGGCGACCCCTACGGCTGCATCATCGATGTGGACGCGTCGGATTTTGAAAACGGCATTGTCGTTGGCACCGGCCCCTACGTTGTGAAGGAGCTGGTCACGGACGACCATCTGACGCTGACCCCCAACACCCGGTATTGGAACGGCACGCCCAAACTGGACGAGCTGACCATCCGCACCCTTAGTAACGGCGACACCCTCTCCGCTGCCCTACAGGCCGGGGATATTGACGCCGCCTACGGCATGGCCTATGAGGCTTACCCCAATTTTGAAAACGGCGGTTATCAGTTCTCCGCCATCCAGACCTCCCGTGCCTTCTTCGGCTCCATGAACATGACCAGTCCCATCATGCAGGACACCGCCGTCCGCAGGGCAATCGCCATGGGCATCAACAAGGAGGGCTTTGTGAAGACCCTTCTGGACGGCCACGGCGTCGCGGCCAACGGTGCGTTCCCCGACGGCTTCTCCACCTTTGGCGGTGAGTATGTCACGGCGGAAGCCTACGACCCCGAGGGCGCGAAGGCGGTTCTGGAGGAAGCGGGCTGGGTGGATTCCGACGGCGACGGCATCCGGGAAAAGGACGGCGTGAAGCTGACCGTCCGCTGGCTGACCTACCCCTCCCGTCAGGAGCTGCCCTTGCTGGCCGAGTCCGCCCAGGCATCTCTGAAAGAGATCGGCATGGACGTGGACATCAACTGCACCGCAAACCGCCGGGAGTTTCTGGCGGACATGGGCAGCTGGGATATTTACGCTTCCGCGCTGGTAACAGCTCCCTCCGGCGACCCCCAGTATTTCTTCACCACCTCCTGCGTTCCCGGCATGAGCTACAATTTTGGCGCTTATGACAATCCGGAGGTCACGGCGCTGATCGAGCAGCTGTCCCGGGAATTCGACCCCGCCAAGCGGGGCGAGATGGCGGTGACGCTTCAGCAGATGATTCTGGACGACAACGCCTACGTCTTCTGCTCCTTCCTGCAAATGAACATGATCTCCAAGGAAAACGTCAAAAACTACACCGCCCACGCCTGCGACTACTATCAGGTCACGGTTGACCTCGATATCACGTAAGGCAAAAGAAATCTCTCGACGATTGCCTCCCTTTGTGGTACAATACGGGCAGTATTGACCCAAAGGGAGGTTTTCCTATGGCCGCAGAACAGCCGAACAATATAAAAAAGCCCCTGTGCGCCGGATTGCTGGCCCATGTGGACGCGGGGAAGACCACGCTCAGCGAGGCGATGCTCTATGAAGCCGGGGCGAGACGTACCCTGGGGCGGGTCGATCATCAGGACGCATTCTTAGATACCCACGCGCTGGAACGCGCAAGGGGCATCACCATTTTTTCCAAACAGGCGCTGCTGGAAACAGAGCACCGCGCCGTCACGCTGGTGGATACCCCCGGCCATGTGGACTTTTCCGCCGAGGCCGAGCGCATCATGCCGGTGCTGGACTGCGCCGTGCTGGTTATCAGCGGCACCGACGGCGTGCAGGCCCACACCCTGACCCTCTGGCGGCTGCTGGAACGCTATCAGGTACCGACGTTTTTGTTTCTCAACAAGATGGACCTGCCCGGAATGGGGAAGGCGAAACTGCTGGCCGAACTGCGGCAGCAGCTCAGCCCCGCCTGTGTGGATTTCACCGCGTCCCCGGAGGAGATCGCGGAAAACGCCGCCATGTGCGACGAGGCACTGCTGGAAAACTATCTGGAAACCGGCGGCGTCACGGCGGGGAATCTCCGGGCGCTGATCGCCGGACGGAAGCTGTTCCCATGCTGCTTCGGTTCCGGGCTGAAACTGGACGGTGTGGGGACGCTGCTGGATATTCTGGACAAATACGCCCCGGAACCAGCCTATCCCGACGAATTCGCCGCAAAAGTCTATAAAATTTCCCGCGACCCGCAGGGGAACCGCCTGACATGGCTGAAGGTCACAGGCGGAAGTCTGAAAATTCGCTCCGCGCTGCGTTATGTCAACCGGAAGAACGAACCGCGGGAGGAAAAGATCGTACAGCTGCGGCGGTACTCCGCCGACAAATTCACCGCCCCGGAGGAAGTTGCCGCCGGGCAGCTGACCGCGGTGACGGGGCTTTCCGAAACCTATGCGGGACAGTCTCTGGGAGCGGAGCCGGCGGGGCAGCCCTACGTGCTGGAGCCGGTCATGACCTACCGGGTGAATCTGCCCGGAGGCGCCGACCCGGCACAAGTCCTGCCCAAGCTGCGGCAGCTGGAGGAAGAAGAACCCCAGCTGCGTCTGCTCTGGAAAAACGGACAGATCCACGTGCAGATGATGGGGCGGGTGCAGCAGGAGGTTTTCCGCAGTCTGGTGCAGCAGCGCTTCGCTCTGGACGTGACTCTCAGCGATCAGCGGATTTTCTACAAGGAAACCATTGAAAACACGGTGGAGGGCGTCGGGCATTTTGAGCCGCTGCGCCACTATGCCGAGGTGCATCTGCTGCTGGAGCCGCTGCCCGCCGGCAGCGGTCTGGTGTTCGACACCGTATGTCCCACGGACGTGCTGGATGTCAATTATCAACGGCTCATCCTGACCCATCTGGAAGAAAAAGTCCACCGGGGCGTCCTCGTGGGCGGGCCGATTACGGATATGAAGATCACGCTGTTGGTGGGCAAGGCGCACCTGAAGCACACCGAAGGCGGGGATTTCCGTCAGGCGACCTACCGAGCCGTCCGTCAGGGACTGATGCAGGCGAAATCCGTCCTGCTGGAGCCATGGTATGAATTCTGCCTGACCATGCCCACGGAGCAGATCGGCCGCGCCATCACGGACATCCGCGCCATGGGCGGCGAATTCGACGCGCCGGAGGCCGCCGGGGCGCTGTCCACGCTGAAGGGGCTTGTCCCTGCGTCGGAGATCAGGGACTACGCCGACACGCTGGCGGCCTATACGCAGGGGCTGGGACGGATGCAGCTGACCCTCCACGGCTACGCCCCCTGCCACAATACCGACGCCGTCGTCGCGGAAACCGGATACGACCCGGAGGCCGATCTGGCCAACACCCCGGACTCCGTCTTCTGCGCCCACGGGGCGGGCTTCACCGTCAAGTGGAATCAGGTGAAGGACTACATGCACTTAGAAAGCGGTCTGAAAGAGGAAAAAGCTCCCGAAATCATCACCCGCAACGTCCGCCTGGACGACAAGGAGCTGGAAAAGATCATGGAGCGGGAGTTCGGCCCCATCCGCCGCCCCGTCTACGGCGTTTCCAACCGCCCGGCGGCTGACGATGTCGCTATCCGCACGCCCCGGCAGAAATATATCATCGTAGACGGCTACAACGTGATCTTCGCGTGGGAGGACTTGGCGGCGCAGGCCAAGGATGATCTGGACGCCGCCCGGCGGCAGCTGTGTGACCGGCTTTCCAGCTACGCGGGCTTTACCAAGTGCCGTCTGGTGGTGGTATTCGACGGCTACAAGCAGAAGGGCAACCCCGGTGAAAAGAGCCAGTTCCACAACATTCAGGTGGTCTACACCAAAGAGGGCCAGACCGCCGATGCTTACATTGAAGCGCTTGCCCACGAGATCGGCCGGGACTACGCCGTGCGGGTGGCGTCCTCCGACGGACTGGTCCAGCTGTCCTCCTTCGGAAGCGGCGTTCTGCGGATGTCCGCACGGGAGCTTCACGAGGAAGTGGAGGCGGCAAGAGCGGAGATGCGGAAGCACTACCGGAAGTAAAGTATATAAGTTCTGGTAAAGAAAGGGCTTCCATTTCAGAGGAAAATCGTGTATAATGGCAATACAACATCGCCGGGAGGTATTGCCATGCTCCAGACAACCCATTCTGACGACCCCAATGTACAGGAAAAGATCGACAAATTAGCCAAGCGTGACCGAAAGACCGAACAGTTTTTCCGCTGGGCGCTGAAGATCATGGAGTGGATCATTGCCGGGATTACCCTCATTGCGCTGGTGGGCGCGCTGGGCATTGAGGTAGTGAACATGGTCACCGAAGGGACGGCGTATTTTGCCGACGTCAGCCACATGCTCCACAACCTGCTGTCCATTGTGGTAGGACTGGAATTCGTGCGGATGCTGATCGACACCACCCCCGCCAACATTCTGGAGGTGCTCACCGTAGCCATCACCCGCCACGTGATTCTGAGCCACGACGACCCCTGGAGCAATGTGGCCTGCATCGCCTGCATTGCGGGACTGTTCGCCATCCGCCGCTTCCTGGTGCGCCGCAGTGAGCTGCGTCAGGAAATGGTGGACTCCGAATAAGGACGAAAGCAGCCCCGCCGGCCGGCGGGGCTGTTGACAAAACGGAAGTTCTGGGATATACTATGGATACAGGGGTGCTGCCAGTAGGTCGGTTCCCCAAAGATATCACGAAGAGATAATCGTTACTTTGGAGAGTCGGCGATTATCTCTTCTTGTTGTTTGCCTGGAGAACCAGAGCAATGACAGCGGCAATGAGCATACAGAATTGAAAAATTCCATCCCATGTAACCATAACCGTCACCCCCTCTCTTTTACGATCGGGGGCAAAAGAAGCATCACCCCCGAAAAAATCGAGGGGAACCGCCTACCGGGGCGCTGCTGGCAGCACCGGGGACAGCATATCACACGATCCAACAGATTGCAAGAAAAAAAGCGGGGCGTATCATGCGGCAATGCCGTGATACGCCCCGCTTTCGGATTCTTTCCAAAATCGTTTTTTAATTCTCCCTGTCTTGCAAATCGTCCTCGGAAACGAAAAACACGTCGCTTCCATCCACGGAAATCGTCAGCGCATGGCGATAAATCACGCCGCCCTCCGTTTCCAGCTGAAATGTCACTTTGCCGTCACCCAGATATTCAAAAACCGAATTGGGCGCAGGCTTTGCATAAACGCCGCACCGGTTCGCAAAACCGTCTTCGTCATAAAAAGCAACATTCGTTGTTTCCTCGTCCGGATTCCAGAACAGAACGGCTCCCACACGGTCACTGGCTTTATCCGCCACCAAAACACAGTCTATGTATTCTAATTCTCCGTTTCGGTTCATGCGATAAAACATGGAGGCAATTTCCTGCTCTGTCCAAACTTTTTCCGGAACGGGTTCTGTGAAAAGGCCGGAAGATTCTGGAATGCTCTCCGTCGAAGAGCTGGAAGTCTCCCCTTCGCCCGGTATATTCGCCTGACGGCCGCAGGCAGACATCATAAGCACGACAACAAAAATCAAACAGAAAACCCTTAATTTCGGCATATATCTACCCCCGATACCGGTTTGCGATACAGATATCACCCGTGGAAAGCGTCCAGCGCCAGCTTGAACGCGCCGTAAGCGCCCGCGTCATTGCCAAGGGAGGCCAGTGTGAACCGGGCGCCGCTGGCGGCGTGGAATACGTACTTGTGGAAATAGGGGAGAATGCCGTCGATCAGCACCTGTCCCGCCTTACTGACGCCGCCGCCGATGACCACCACCTCCGGGTCAACGGTGGTGCATACGTCGCCAAGGAACTCGCCCATGTAGGCGTAATACCGGTCGAGAATGATGAGTGCTTCCTTGTCCCCGGCCTTGCCTGCGTCGAAGATGTCCTTGCAGGTCAGGTTTTTAAGCGTGCGCAGGGAGCTGGGCGCGTCGGTGCTGTCCAGATGGCGCTTGGCCAGACGGACGATGCCGGTGGCGGAGCAGTACTGCTCCACGCAGCCCCGCTTTCCGCAGTTGCAGGGGACCGTCTCGTCCCGGTTCAGGACGAGGTGGCCGATCTCCGCGCCGGAGCCGTGGGCGCCGTGGAGCAGTTTCCCCTCCACCACGATGCCGCCGCCCACGCCGGTGCCCAGCGTGACGAAGACCATGTTGTCACAGCCCTGTCCGCCGCCCTTCCAGAATTCGCCCAGCGCCGCCACGTTGGCGTCGTTGCCCGCCTTTACGGGGAAGCCGGTCAGCTCGGTCAGCTTCTGGGCGATGTTGAACACATCCCAGCCCAGATTGATACACCGGTTCACCACGCCCTTTGCGTTGACGGGACCGGGGACACCAATGCCGAGACCCAGAATGTCGGAATCCGCGATTTTCCGTTCGGTCAGAAAGGCCCGGACAGACGCCGCGATATCCGGCAGTATCCGGATGCCGTTTTCCGACGTATCGGTGGGAATTTCCCATTTTTCCAGCATTTTCCCGGCCTCGTTAAAATAGGCGATCTTGACGGTGGTGCCGCCGAGATCGATGCCAAATCCGTATTTCATAGTCAGTTCCTCCTGCGTGATAATGAAGTTCTTTCTCCATTATACATAATTCTTGCAAAATTACCAGTGGAAAATATAAAAAAGTTTGGCACAGTTCCCATGGAAACTTTTTGTGAAGGGGCTTGCGTTTCCGGCGAATTTGCTGTAACATAAGAGAGTCACACAGATAAACGAAAGGACGTGTCCCACGACATGATTAAAGTTGATATCTCCAATGTATGGGGTCAGGTTACCCTGTCCGACCTGCTGGCCATGGAAAAGGAAGTCGCCGCCGCCCACACCACTCTGGCGGACGGCACCGGCGCAGGCAACGATTTTCTCGGCTGGCAGAACCTGCCCGTCCGGGAGGCCACGGAAGAGATCACCCGCATCCAGCGGGCGGCGGAGAAGATCCGCAGCGATTCCGACGTATTTGTGGTCATCGGCATCGGCGGCTCCTACCTCGGCCCCCGGGCTGCCATCGAGCTGCTCCAGGGCCCCAACCACAATATCGGTAAGGGCAAGGGCAACCCCCAGATCTTCTTCGCAGGCAACGGCCTGAGCACCCGCCACTGGAACGAGCTGACCCGGCTGCTGGAGGGCAAGGACTTTTCCATCGCCATCATCTCCAAGTCCGGCACCACCACCGAACCCGCCATCGCCACCCGCGCCCTGCGCTGGATGCTGGAGCGGAAGTACGGCACCGAGGGCGCCAAGAGCCGCATCTACGCCATCACCGACCCCTGCAAGGGCGCTCTGCGCCAGATGGCCACGGAAGAGGGCTGGGAAACCTTCGTCATCCCGCCTGATGTGGGCGGCCGCTACTCCGTGCTGACCCCCGTGGGTCTGCTGCCCCTGGCCGTGGCCGGTATCGACATCATGGAGATGATGAACGGTGCTGCCGACGCCAAGGAAAGCTACAATCTGCGTTCCTTCGAGAACCCCGTCTGGCAGTATGCCGCCGTGCGGAACCTGCTGTACCGCAACGGCAAGGCCATGGAAATTTTTGAGAGCTACGAGCCGGGCTTCAAGATGTTCGGCGGCTGGTGGCAGCAGCTGTTCGGCGAGTCCGAAGGCAAGGACGGCAAGGGCCTGTTCCCCGTGACCGCCGAGTTCACCGCCGACCTCCACTCTCTGGGTCAGATGATCCAGCAGGGTCAGCGGAACATTTTCGAGACCATGGTTCGCTTCGATCCTCCCGCCGCCCGGTACACCATCGGCTCCGACTGGAAGAATCTGGACGGTCTGAACTATCTGGAAGGCAAGACGCTGGACTTCGTGGACGAGAAGGCGTACCTCGGCACCGTGGCCGCCCATGTGGACGGCGGCGTGCCTGTCATCACCATGGACTGCGGCGAGCTGAACGACCGGAAGGTGGGCGAGCTGTTCTACTTCCTGGAGCTGTGCTGCGGCGTTTCCGCGTACATTCTGGATGTCAACCCCTTCAACCAGCCCGGTGTGGAGCTGTACAAGCGCAACATGTTCCAGCTTCTGGGCAAGCCCGGCTACGAGAAATAAGTTTTGCTTACATAGGGCGGGACTTCCCGCCCTATGTTTGTCTTCAAAAAACATGCCGCAGGGAGGGAACGCTTATGGAGCAGCTTGAATTATATGTGCCGAAGCTTGAAGACCTTTGGTTCTATCAGAAAATGATGTCCGACCCCGAAACCATGTCCTACAACGCGAATTGGGACGTGAACTATGACGGTTATCACCGGGATACCGGCTGTGTCGATTATCCCGATGCGGTTTTGCCTGCATGGTATGAGAATATGGTAGGACAGGAGCCGGAACGGTTCTATGCCTACATAAAGCGCAGCGCCGACGGCGCGTGGATCGGCGACGTCAATTTCCACTATAACCCCGCAAAGGACTGGTGGGACATGGGCATTGTGCTTTATGCCCCCTATCGCGGGAAGGGATATGCTGTTCCCGCGCTGAAGCTCATGCTGGAGCACGCCTTCCGGGACTGCGGCATTTCCAGAATACACAATGATTTTGAGGTTGCCCGGAATGAAATTTCCGCATGGGAGACCCACCGCCGGGCAGGCTTCCGGGAATTGGGCGTGGAGGATGGCTTTCTTCAGATGATGATCACGAAGGAAGACTATTTCGCGCGCCCGGATACGGACTAGCGCAGCCCCTTGGCTCTCCCCTTGGGAGAGCTGTCACCGCAGGTGACTGAGAGGGTGTTGCACCCTCGTTTCCCCTCTCCGTCTTCGCTTCGCTCAGACACCTCTCCCAAAGAGAGAGGCAAGGGGGTGCCGTTCATTACCCCGCAGTGCCTGTCAGCTGTCTGCTCCGCCCCACCCATTTGCCGCCCTGTGTTTTTTCCAGAAAAAACATTTGTCTAATCTGCAAATTAGTAGTTGCAAATTATCGCGATTGCTGGTAGAATGTGCATAAGCCAATATGCTGGCAAGCAAAGGAGGACTTTCCTATGATTCATGTTATTATGGGCCTGAAAGGCTCCGGCAAGACCAAGAAGCTGATCGATGCCATCAACGCGGCTGTGGCGGACGCCCACGGCGATGTCGTCTGCATTGAGTACGGCAAGAAGCTGACCTATGATGTAACCTATAAGGTTCGCCTGGTGGATTCCCGGGAATACGGCATTTCCACCCCCGATATGCTCAAGGGCTTCCTGAGCGGCCTGCACGCAGGCAATTTCGACATCACCAACGTCTTTATCGACAATCTGTACAAGACCATCGGCTGTGATAAGGCCGCGGCTGAGGAGTTCGTCTCCTGGTGCGCCAAGTTCGCCGCCGACAACAATATGGAGATCACCATGACCATCTCCGAAGACCCTGCGAACGCCTCCGAGGCTGTAAAGCAGTATCTGTAATTGGGGTACATCCGCCCCGCCGCTTGTAAAGCGGCGGGGCATTTCTTTGCGTTCAGGGCATATTGATCGGCAGAATTACTCCGGATACTTGCGTAATCGGCAAAACTCTGCTACACTATATTGTAAACGATTTTTGATTTGGAGAGAGTTATGACTGCAGCTACTTTACAGGAAAACAAAATGGGCGTCATGCCCGTCGGGAAGCTGATCGCCAACATGGCGCTGCCCATGGTCATATCCATGCTGGTGCAGGCGCTTTACAACGTGGTGGACAGCATCTACGTTTCTCAGGTGTCGGAGAGCGCGGTGACGGCGCTGTCTCTGGCCTTCCCCATCCAGAACCTGCTGATCGGCTTCGCCGTGGGCATCGGCGTGGGCGTCAACTCCCTGCTTTCCAAGAGTCTGGGTGAGAAAAATCAGGAGGCCGCCAACCGCGCCGCCGGAAACGGCATCGTGCTGATGGCCATTGCCATGGTGCTGTTCGTGCTGTTCGGTCTGTTCGGCGTGCGCCCCTATTTTGCCATTCAGTCCGACAACCCGGAGACCGTGGAGGGCGGCATTGTCTACACCAGCATCTGCTGCGTGTTCAGCGTCGGCTGCTTCGCATCCATTCTGGGCGAGCGGCTGCTGCAATCCACCGGCCGGACGGTGCATACCATGATCACCCAGTCCATCGGCGCGATCATCAACATCATTCTCGACCCCATTCTCATCCACGGATGGTTCGGTTTGCCCGCCATGGGCATTGCCGGCGCGGCCATTGCCACGGTGATCGGCCAGTGGGTGTCCGGCATCATGGTCATCATTTTCAACCTGAAATTCAACCCGGAGGTACAGCTGCACAAGAAGTATCTTCCGCTGGAGGGCAAGACCGTGGGCGCTATCCTGACGGTGGGCATTCCCTCCATCGTGATGAACGGCATTGGCTCCGTGATGAATTTCGGCATCAACCAGATTTTGCAGGGCTTCGCCGAGACGGCGACCGGCGTGTTCGGCGTGTATTTCAAGCTCCAGAGCTTCTTCTTCATGCCCCTGTTCGGCCTGAACAACGCCACCATTTCCATCATCGCCTACAACTACGGCGCCCGCAAGCCCCAGCGGATCACAAAAACGTTGAAAATCTCCTGCACCGCGGCGCTGTGTCTCATGACGGTGGGACTGCTGGTATTCCAGTTCTTCCCGGATGTGCTGCTGGGACTGTTCAACCCCTCTCAGGCGTTTCTGGAGATCGGCCGGGTCGCTCTGCGCACCATCAGCTGGAGCTTCCCCATTGCGGCCATCTGCATTGCGCTGGGCGCCAGCTTTCAGGCGCTGGGCAACGGCATTTACTCCACCATTGTTTCCCTGTGCCGTCAGCTGGTGGTACTGCTCCCGGTGGCCTATCTGCTGAGCCTGACAGGGGAGGTGCAGAGGGTCTGGCTGGCCTTCCCCATCGCGGAAATCGTCAGCGGCACAGTGACGTTTATCTGCTTCACCAGAATCTACCGCCAGAAGATAAAGCCGCTGTTTGAGCAGGCATGATGGGTCGCCTGCGGGATACGGCACATGGCGCTCAATAGAGTTGGCTTTTTCTTAGCAAATAATTTTTCATTTATTGCAATTATATCGCGAACGTGCTATTATTTTCCTGTGGAATGGTGATGAAATCAGGCTAATAACAGAAAGGGTGGATTCCATGGCAACGTGTTCCCGATGTGGTAGAAAGGGTATTTTCTTAAAACTGCAAGATGGCGTCTGTGAAAATTGTGTTTCCATTTTATACGCCGAGAACGAGCTGACGAAGATAGAGGAAGCAAAGAAATCCGTTCAAAGGGAAATATCTGATTTGGTAAAAACGCTTAGTGATAAAGAATCAGCTTTTGCCAAGTTAAAAGAAGATGCAAGAATTGCTGCCATTCAGTCTGCGCAGGAAGAACTGAATGACCTTTCCATCAGCGCAAGTATTGAAAGAGGTGCGCTTGAAGAAGCAAGAGCAGAATTACAAGCCGTATCCAAGGAACTGGTTGAAACCCGCGACGAAGTTATGCTTCAATCTTTCGGTCTGTACGAACCCAGATACTCTTTCAAAAATTCCGATGAATACAAAAGTCGGCTGCTGAAAATCCGGGCGGAGCAAAAGGACATGATTAAGGCAAAGACTGCCGTTTCCGGCGCAACCGAATGGAGAGTGAACGGAAGCGCCGCCCAAGGCAAAAAGATGGTTTCTGATACGCAGAAGCTGCTTTTAAGGGCATTCAATGCGGAATGTGACGATGTAATTGAGCATGTTAAGTACAGCAACATTGAACCCAGTGAAAAACGCATTACGTCTTCCCGCGATGCAATTTCCAAACTTGGGAATATCATGAGTATCAGCATCACCCCTGCCTACTACAAATCAAAAATCGATGAGCTTTATCTGGCCTTTGAGTATCAGCAAAAGAAGCAGCAGGAGAAGGAAGACCAGAAGGAAGCAAAAGCGAGGATGCGTGAGGAAGCGAAGCTTGCCAAGGAAATTGAAGCCCAAAGACTTAAGTTGGAAAAGGAACAGACCCACTATCAGAATGCTCTCAAGAAGATTACCGTCCAGCTTGAATCCGCCTCAGATGAGGAACGTGCGGCGATTGAAGAAAAGAAAAAGCAAATCGAGGAACAGCTTAGTTCTATCGATCAGGCGTTCAAGGATGTGGACTACAGAGCGGCGAACCAGAAAGCAGGGTATGTTTATATCATTTCCAATATCGGTGCATTTGGTGAGAATGTTTTCAAAATTGGCATGACCCGGCGCCTTGACCCGATGGAACGTGTTGATGAACTGGGCGATGCTTCCGTCCCCTTTAACTTTGACGTTCATGCCATGATCTTCTCTGACGATGCTCCGAAACTGGAAGCAGCCTTACATAACGCATTTGCAGATCGCAGACTGAATTTTGTGAACCAACGCCGCGAATTTTTCGACGTGACAATAGACGAAATCAAAGAGGTCGTAAAAAAGAACTTCGATAAATCTGTTGAATTTGTCGAGCTGGCTCCGGCAGAGCAATATCGGCAGTCGCTCCTGTTGAGAAAGTCTCATTAGATTTTGCGTTCCTATCGAAGCACGGCCTCCACACATCCATCATACCTTCACCCCCGCCGGGGACTGCCAAAGTCTGACAGTTTCCGGCGGGGGTTCCTGTTTTTCGCCCTCTCAAGGCAAAAATGTATCCGTCTGTTTTGCGTTTCTGCGGAAAGGAAACAGCAAAAATCACTCCGTATCATACTTTGGCATGATTTACATTTTCTGGCGGTTATGTATAATAAAGATAAAATGGTGTTGGAATGCGTATGGCACGGGGTATGTCCCTTTGCCGGCGAAAAGGAGGGAGAACGTGACCGGGAATATTATCGTGAAGCCGTCTGTCCGGCAGCGGTTTGACAGCTTTATGGAGCGCGGGCGCGTCCTCTTTTTCAGCGCGCCCTGCGGCTTCGGGAAAAGCACGCTGTCCGATGCCCTGCTCTTCGGACGGGATGTGCTGCGGCTGAACGCGGGCGCGGCGGATTTTGCCCTTCCCGCCCTTTCGGATGGGTGGGATATCCTGCTCATTGACGATTTTCAGATGATACCGGCGGAGGATGGCGGGCAGGCGCTGTGCGAGCTGATCCGCTCCGACCCGGGCAAACGCTTCCTGCTTCTCTCCCGGGGCGCGCCGCCCGGATATCTGACGGCGTTCCAGTATTCCGGCCTGATGACCACGCTGGAGGCCGACGACCTGCTCTTTGACCGGGAGGATATCTGCAAATTCTTTTCCGGCTGCGGCGTCGCCGTGACGGACAGCGAGATCGGCGGTATTCTGAGAGAATCCGTCGGCTACCCTTTGGGCGTCGCCGTCACCGCCCGGTGCATGTCCGGCGGGAGGCCCTTCGGCCCGGAGGTCGTGGCGCGGGCATTCCGGGAGGTGTTCTCCTATTTTGAGGCTGCGATCTACCGGCGGTTCGACCTTCCCGTGCGGCGGTTTCTGCTGGAGCTGGCGCCCTTTGAACGGTTCAATCTGGAAATGGCGCGGATGGTCAGCGGCGACCCCCACGCGGGCGACCGGCTGGACTGGCTCCTGAGCCACACCACCATGCTCCGCTATGACGACGTGCAGCATTTCCGCTTCTGGCCGCAGTTCCGCAGCTTCCTTCTGTGGGAGATGGAGCGGGAATACAGCGAGGAAAAGCGCCGGGCGCTTTTCAGCCGGGGCGCGCTCTACTACGAGCTGAAAGAGGATTACGCCCACGCGCTGGAATGCTACACCCGATGCGGCGACCACGCCAAGGTCTCCGAGCTTCTCATCCGCAACGCGGAGCTGCACCCCGGCATGGGGCATTACAGCGAAATGGAAAAATACTACCGCAGTCTCCCGGAAGCGGAGATCGCGGCTTCCCCCGCGCTGATGCAGGGCATGAGTATGCTGTGCGCTCTGGCCATGGATTACGAAGGCTCTGAGCGCTGGTATCACGAATTGCAGGAATTCGGAAAGCGGTGCGGCAGGGACGACGCCGCAGGCAAGCAGGCCCGCAGCCGTCTGGCGTGGCTGGACATCTCCCTGCCTCAGCGGGGCGTGGAAGGGCTGACGGAGACCATTCCCGCCGTGTTCCGGCTGATGACCAATAAGGAGGTCTCCCTCCCGTCCTTCTCCGTCACCAGCGCCCTGCCCAGCGTCATGAACGGCGGCAAGGACTTTTCCGTCTGGAGCAAACGGGACGACCTGCTTTACCAGACGCTCCGCGCCCCGGTGGAGGTCGTGCTGGGGCAGGACGGCGTTGGCCTTGCGGACTGCGCCATCGCCGAAAGCAAATTTGAAAAGGGCGAGAACATCACCGGCCGGATGCTGACCATCATCCCCCGCGTCAGCGAGATACGCCAGCGCGGCACGCCGGACATGGAATTCGCCATCAACGGTCTGCTGGCCCGAAGCCTTCTTGCGGCAGGGCAGAGCGAGGACGCTTATCGGACGGTCGAATCCCTCCGGGAAAAATTCGCCGAGGAAGGGCGTGAGCGGTTCCTGCCCAATATGGACGCCATGCTCGCCCGAATTTCCCTCCATACCGGCGATCTGGACTACGCCGACACATGGTATCGGGAAAAAGCGCCCAGAGACCCCATGCGGGTAAACGTCATGAAGCGCTACCAGTATCTCACGCAGGCCATGGTGGAGCTGGCGGACGGGAAGCCGGGGGCGTCGATGCTGACCCTCTCCCCGCTGGAAGATTACGTCCGCAGCTGCGGGCGGCACATCGACGGCATCCATCTGAACATCCTCGCCGCCATCGCCCTGTACCGAAGCAGGGACGAAGCATGGCGGCAGCGCCTGATTGGCGCATTGAACGCCGCGGCGGAGTATCACTTCATCCGAACCGTCAGCGTCTACGGCGCGGCGGTGCTGCCCCTGCTGGAACGGCTGGATTGGAGCGGAAGCGCCCGGTGGAAAAAGCAGCTGATGGACGACGTGCGCTTGCAGGCGGCGTATTACCCCCGCTTTCTGGAGCCGCGCCTCGCGCCGGGGGAAGCCCTGACGCCCACGGAGCTGCAAATTCTGCACCTGATCTGCGCCGACAAGAGCAACGCGGAGATCGGGCAGATCATGGACATCAAGCTGCCCACGGTAAAGACCCATGTAAGCCACATTCTGTATAAGCTGGACGTCCGGCGGCGCAGCGAAGCGAAAACCGCCGCGAAGCGTCTGCGGCTTATCCCGGAAGAACGGTAAACCCCCGCCCGGATTTTACCGGGCTGACGATAGAAAACCGCACTTTTTTCACACAGGAGGATCCTATGAAAAAACGAATTTTGAGTCTGTTTTTGGCGCTCACGCTCTGCCTGACGCTCCTGCCGACATCGGCTTTTGCCGAGGGTGGGGACGTGAGCATTTCTGACGGTGTCATCGGCGGCGAGACCGGTGGCGAGGGCGGTGGAGTCCTTGTACCACCCGGCGGTTCGACCGGCGAAGGTGGTGGGATCTATACGCCCCCAAGTGGTCCGGCAGAAGGGGGCGGCGGCACGTATATCCCCGAAGAAGACACGCGGACGGAGATCTGGTGCGTGAGCAAGCCCGATTCCATTGGCCGCAGCTATGACGGCACGACGGACGGCGGCACGATTCCAATCGACTTGACGTTTACAGACGGCACAAATGAAATCAAACTCAAAGAAGGAACGGGCTTTACCGCCAAGAAGACGTTCAATTCCGCGGACGCGGGATGGCATACCGTCACTGTGGAAATCGAGCTGATCGGCGAAGCCGCGGTAAAGTACAAGCTCAAGGCGGGCGAAGAAAAATTTGAGATCGGCGGCAACATCAACAAGGCCTATCCCGATTTGACCGTATCTCTTTCCAAGACGACCTGCACGGTGGGTGAAAAGCTTCTTCCGCTTCTGTCTGTCGAGGGTGCTCCGGAAGACGCCGAGGTGACATATTACTATGCGCCGATCAATTCTGGATATTTGGAGTTTGAAGGCAGTGAGGCAGTTCCCAAGATCGACGAGAACACTGCAATCAGCGAACCCGGCACATATTACGTCTATGCCAAGACCGGCGAGACCAAGAACTACAAAGAGGAAAGGTCAGCAACCGTGGAACTCACGGTCAACGAGCCTGTCGTTGAGGCCGCTTCGGTAACAAGAGCGGACGGCACGGATGGCGGCACATACGAATCCCTCCCGGCGGCGCTGAACGCGGCACGGGACGGCGACACCGTCAAGCTGCTGGCCAACCATGTGACGGATGCAGACGCCCTCAATGCGCTCGGTGAAGATTTTACGTTCGAACAGTATGCTTCCATCGTACCCGTTGTCACCAAAACCTTGACGCTCGATCTGAACCACAAGACGGTCGACTACCTCGAGGTTGGATTCTCAGAGACTAACGAGGAAACGCAGAAAAAAGAAACTCTCGCGACAGGCAACCTGACTGTTACAGGCGAGGCCGCTTACGGCAGAATTTCAAATCTCATGTTCATGGCCGGCGCACTGGACATCCGGAGCGGCGAGATCGGCGGTTCAGAATGCATGGGACTTCTCTGCGACGCGAACAGTGGCTCTGTGACCGTCAGCAACGGCACGGTGTATGGCCTCACCGTATTGGAGGGTGCTTCCGTCACCGTCAATGGCGGCTCCAATCACGCAGGTGAATGGGTTGTCGGTTCCGGCGCTACGCTGAAAATTACGGACGGCACGTTTGGCGAGGTGCAGTTCACGCGCAACGGAACCATCGCCATCAGCGGCGGCACGTTCCAAAGCATTAAGAGCTACATCGCAGAAGAGTTGCAGCCGCTCATGTCCCTGTTGGATACGCAGAAGGCGCACGCTTTCTACAAGGGCGACGACGTGCAGGACGGCAATGCAACGGAGCTGGCCGACGTAACCGTCAAGGAACACACTCACACCATGGTGAACAGCAAGTGCGCCTGCGGCTTTTCCTGCGCCCACACGAACACCGAGGGCGCGAGCACCATCGACAAAGACGGCAAGTGCACGGTCTGCGGGACACAGTTTGCGGCTGGCATCGGCGAAACCTATTATACCGATGTGCCGTCCGCGCTGAATGCGGCAGCTGACGGTCAGACCGTCAAGCTGTTGGCAAACGAGATGCTGCCTGACGGCATATATGTCAGCAAGACCCTCACGCTGGATTTGGACGGACACAGTCTGAGCGGATACAGCTTGAATGTCGGCGGTCGTACGGCCACGAGCCAGGTTCGCACCGGTAAACTGACGGTCATTGACAGCAGCGGCGGCAACGGCGCGGTGGGAGTGACCGTGCGGGACGGTGGTACACTGGTATTCAATCCGGAGAATGACAATACCACTTTGCTCCAGCTGGAGGTTTGGGGCGGCACAGTCGAGCTGTACGGCGGAAAGATTTCGAGAAGCGGTCTGCGGCTGAATAATAACATCACATTGGGCAATCTGCTTCCCGGGCAAGCGGGACTGGCTTACTATCGTGGTGACACGCAGCTCACGCTGGAGGAAGCCGCTTCCCAGACCTGCGACCTGGTGGTAAAGTTGTGCAGCCACGGCGGCAAGAACGGCTTTGATGGCACCAACTGTCCCTACTGCAACGCGCCCGCGGTGGCGCAGACGGCCTTGCGGAATGGCGAGGGCGGCGGTCTGTGGCGGAGATTTGCCGACTTGCAGACTGCCCTTGATGCGGACAGAGACGGCGGCTCGACCCTCAGTCTGCTGACCGACGTGACCGGCGATTATACCATCAACGGCACCCGGGACACCGGCATAGATCTGAACGGCCATTCAATCCACGGTACGGTAACCGTCAAGGCCGCCACAGGCATGGACACTACTACCTTAAGCAACACGAAAAACACGACCACAGCCAGTATCGATACCGTCGTTGCCAACGAGGGAGCAAACCTCGCCGGTTCGGGATTCCCCGCCGTTATCGGCACGCTGAAGCTGGCAGAGGGTGCCACATGGGCAAACATCCTGTATGAACCTAACCGCCTTGGCTATAAGGTGCTCAATGGGGACGGCACTCACAAGTGGTACGCCCCGGCGGATGTTCCTGCCGGTTCCACGGAGCTGAACAATGTCATCATCAATCGTCTGCCAATCCCCTCCAAGACCCTGTCTCTGAAGGTCGATGGGAAGAACCTGACCGGCAGTAACCCGAAGGTGGAGCGCGGCACGACCGTCCGGCTCTGCGCCAACTGCAACGCGAAGGATGCGGATGTGGCCATCTACGTCGGAGAGATAGGGGGAGACGGCATCCCCACATACAGACAGAAGAAAGCTGAATATAAAAAGATCGGCACCATGTGGTACTATGTTGTAGACTTCGATGCTGACACGATCGGAACATACAGCATTTATTTCACGGCCAGCAAGGACGGCTATTCGGTATCGAGCAACCCCAAAATACTGACCGTCACCAAGCTGAATCTCAGCAAAGCCGTAATCACGTTCCCCAACGGCAATGAAAGTGTCTATCAGCCTTATAACACCGCCACCGGCGTGCCGCCCTATGTTGTAACGTACAACGGCAGCGAGCTGAAAGCGGGAGTTGATTACACCGTCGTCCGCGGCGATTCCCGTTCCACTGTCGGCACCGCCACTCTGACCATCAAGGCGACAGACGACGGCGACTACACCGGCCAGAAAACCGCCAGATGGACGGTCGCAGCTCACAAAGCAACGATCTCGGTCGGCAACATCATAAAGGCATACGATGGCACAACAGACCTGCCCGCAAACGCGTCGATAAAGCTTAAGAGTGCGGATTCCCGCTATGCTCCTTCCGGCGGGCCACTTCCTCTGGCGGCTGGTGAGGATTACCAGATACTCAATGCCAGTTATGATTCCGCCAATGCAAGTGAGGACGAAAAGACCGTCTCCTTCACCATTAAGCTGACGGATAGGAACTATACCTTTGAAGACGGCACGACGCAAAAGGACTTTGTGCTGAACGGCGCGGATGTGTCGCAGACTTTCAAGATCAGTCAGGCCACTGTGACCCCGAACGAGATCACGCAGTACGTTTTCAACGATTTGGCAAAGACCTACGAAATCGATTTGAGAACGCTCCTGCCAGAGCTGCCTGTAGGCTGCGAGTACGGCAAGATCCATAATCGGGGCTGCGATTACCACTTTACGGATAGTACTTACCTCGACAGCAGCAACTATATATTCGTGTCAAACGAAGGCATTCTGACTCTGCCCATCGTGGCCGCGCACAGCGCGAATGTGAACGATCAGATCGGCACTTTGACCGTCCCGATTGTAAGCACGAACTATCAGCCGTTCGAGCTGACCATCAAGGTCGTCATTGGCCAGAGGATCCCCCTCGATCAATCGGGCGTCAGCGTCAGCGCGACGGATATCACCTACGGTCAGGCGCTGGCAGAGAGCACACTCACGGCCACGGGTTCGATGATCTGCCCCCGCACACAGGCCGTGATTCCGGGTACGTTCGCGTGGAAGGACGGCACCATCAAGCCCAACGCGGGCAGCTATGATGCCGAATGGACGTTCACCCCGGCGGAAGGCTACGAAGAATACGCCCCCGCGACCGGCACCGTGACCGTCACAGTCGAACCGGCAGAGCTGACGGGAGTTTCCGTGAGGGCACCCAGCACGTATTACACCGGCAAGCCGCAGCACGCATCGACAATCGCGTTTGGGCAAAGTGTAGACGGCACTACCGTGACGTTCACCTACAGCGACAAGGTAGACGGCGACTATACTTCGGACGGACCGACTTTCACCGACGCAGGCACGTACACCGTTTACTACAAAGCGGAAGCAGCAAACCACAAAACGGCTACCGGTACGTTCACCGTAACCATTGCCCCGCTGCCCATCAGCCTTCTCTCCGTCGAAAGAATCTCCAAGTCCTACGACGGCACCGCAAACGTCACGCTTACCGCGAGCAGACTGACGTTCTTCAGCAAGACGGCCAGTCGTTCGGGCATTATACTTCCCGATACGGCGCTCACCTTCTCTGACGCCCAGTTTACCATGAAGCAGGCGGACGGGAGCTACCTGCCCTCGCCGGACGTCGGAAACGGAAAGGCTCTTTCCTTCACCATGACGCTTGCGAACGACAACTATGTGTTTGAGGGCAAGCCGGAAGGCACCAAAACGGTCAGTGACACTTTTGCAACCGACGATACGACCCGTTTCACCATCACCAGGGCCGACGCGCCCGCGCCGACAGGCGGTACGCTGACCATCATCAACGGTCTGGAAAGAACCTACGAGGTCGATCTGGCGGCGCTGCTGTCTGCACTGGAAAGCCCCAAGTCATACGGCGACATCGCCTACGGCGCGCCGACCATCACCGTGGATGCCGGCTACTGCGACGCTGCCACTGCGAAGATCGAAAACGGCAAGCTGATTCTGCCCATTCTGGCAAACCCGGTCAATACGGAGGGCAATGTCGGCTCGGTGACGGTGATTGTCACAACCAGCAACTACGAGGACATCACCCTGACCGTCAACATCTTCGCAAAGAACAAGATCACGCCCGTTCCGGATGGCGAGGTGACCGCAAGCGAGATCACCTACGGTCAGCCGCTGAATGCAAGCACGATCACGGGCAAGATGAAAGCCCCCACCACCGGTGAAGAGGTTCCCGGCACCTTCACATGGACGGACGGCACGCTCATGTTCAACGCGGGCAGCCGTAAGGCCGAATGGACGTTCACCCCGGACGCGCCGGAGTACGCGACGGCCACCGGAAAGGTGCGGGTCACGGTCAATCCCAAGTCCATTGTAGGTGCGGTCGTCACGCTGGAAGACACCTTCGTGTATGACGGGACGGAAAAACAGCCCCAGATAATCAGTGTCGTTCTGGACGGCGTAACACTGACAGGCATTGGCGGAGGCACAGATTATGGCTTTTCATGCAACAGAACGTCGCAGGTCGGCACATACTACGATGATTTTTCTCTTAGCGGTCTGGGTAACTACACCGGCGAGATAAAGTTCACGTGGTCGATCACACCAAGAGAAGTGACACCCACGATCACCGTCGCGGACGGCACCTATAACGGCGGAAATCCCGTTCAGCCGACCGTTACCCTCACAGACGACCTCGGCAATACCATTGACCCGAAGGAATACAACGTCTCCTACAGCGATAACACAAACGCGGGTACCGGCACCGTGACCGTCACCGATAAGGAAGGCGGTAACTATGTTCTCGGTACAGCCAGCACGACCTTCACGATCAACAAGGCCGCCGCGCCCGCGCTGACTGTCTATCAGGTCACCCAGAAGTACAGCCTGAAAACAGAGCAGACCATCACCCTCCCCGACCTCAAGAGTCTGGGAATGCCCGATGACGCACAGGTATCCGACACGAACGCGTTCCACAGCGGGTCTTATTCTCCCACGGGCAAGATTCAGGACGGTTGGGGCATTGACGTGAACACCGGCGCGATTACCTACGCTCTGGCGGACGGTGCCGCCGCTGGCGACGTCATCACCTTCACCCTTCTGGTTCGCTCCAAGAACTACGAGGACGCCACCGTTACGGTCATCCTCACCCTGACGGAGCGGGACGCGCCCATCCTGACCCTGCCGGACATCATCACCGTGGACTACACCGGCGCGGAAATTCCCGTCAGCGCGGTCACCGGCAAGAGCGCCGCCTTTGACGGCAAGGATGTGCCGGGTACATGGAGCTGGAAAGCCGGTCAGGCGATCACCAACGCGACCGACACCGGCAGTAAGACCATTGTCTTTACCCCCGCCGATCTGGTCAATTACCACCCGGTGGAGGGCGAGGTTTATGTCATCATCTCCCGCGTCGCGCCGGACTATACCGCGCCCGCTGCCATTGACGGCCTGACCTACAGTGGCAGCGCGCAGGCGCTGGTCAGGGCAGGCTCCACCGCCCACGGCAAGCTGCTCTACAGCCTGAGCAAAGACGGCACCTACTCCGAAACCATCCCCACCGGCACGGACGCCGGGGAATACACCGTCTGGTACAAGGTCGAGGGCGACAGCAACCATAAGGATTCCCAGCCCGGGTCCGTCACCGCAACCATCGCTCCCAAGACCGTGACCGCCACCGTGACGGTCAGCGGCGGTTCCCTCACCTACACCGGCGACCCGCTGAAGCCCGATGTCATCGTGAAGGACGGCGACACGGTCATCAGCCCGGACGAGTACGACGTTTCCTACAAGGACAATGTGAATGCGGGCACCGCCACCGTGACCGTCAGGAACAAGGCAGGCGGCAACTACACCGTCAGCGGCAGTGCCACCTTCGAGATCGGCAAGGCCGCTTCCGAGGTCAGGACCGCCCCCGGGGCGAACGCCGGCCTTGTCTACAACGGCGGCGAGCAGACCCTCATCACAGCCGGAACTGCCCTCGGCGGCAAGCTGAAATACCGTCTGGGCGAGACCGGCGAGTTCACAGCGGAGCTTCCCAAGGCCACGGACGCGGGCACCTACACCGTGTACTGCATGGTCGAGGGCGACGGCAACCACCGCGACTCGGAGGTGCAGAGCCTTACCGTCACCATCGATAAGGCGAAGGTCACGGTCAAGGCGTTGGACAAGCGCATTTACACCGATGACAAGGCCCCCGATCTGAGCAAGCCCGTACTGGACAAGGACTACACCGTCAGCGCCATGTTCGGCGAGGATGCGCTGACCGGCGACATAAAGCTCGCCTACGTGGACGCGAATGGCACTGAGATCACCCCCGACACGACGAAGGTCGGCAAGGTCATTATCCACGCCGGCGGGCTGACCGCCCCCAACGGCAACTACACCGTCGTTTTCGTGGACGGCACGCTGACCATCGACGAGCGCCCGGTCTACACCATCAAGGCCACGGCGGGCATCCACGGCTCCATCACGCCCTCCGGCGACGTTGACGTCCTCCACGGCGGCAGCCAGACCTTCACCATCGCCGCGAACAGAGGCTACGCCATCTCCAACGTCAAGATCGACGGCGTGAGCATCGGCGCGGTGAAGTCCTACACCTTCGAGAACGTCACCGGCAACCACACCATTGAGGTCACCTTCATGAAGGCCAACGGCAACCCCCAGACCGGCGTGATGGTGGACGAAGTCACCGGCGAGTACTATGTGGGGTAACGCCCACCGCGTTTCGCGCGTCCGTTGGGCGCGCGAGGAGACAAGCTTATGAAGAAAAATGTCATGAAAATCTGCTGCGCGGTTCTGGCCATTGCGGTCATTGCCGCTCTGCTGATAGCGGTCAGGGGCTGCCACCGGGAGGAACCAGTCGTCCCTCCCACCACCGCCCCGGCCACCGAAGCCACCCAGACCGTCCCCACCGAAGCCGAGACCCAGCCCCCCACGGTTCCCGTGGGGGAGGTCATCCCCACCGTGGATAAGCAGTCGGAGCTGGCCGCGGCCAGAAAGAAAAACCCCGACACCGTGGCGTGGCTGTACATCCCCGGCGCGGAGGTGGACGACCCCGTGATGCAGGCGGAGGACAACGGCCACTACCTGTGGCTGGGCGAGGACGGCGAGTACAGCACTTGGGGCTGCTACTACGCCCACTGCGAAAATCATTTCGGCGGCCGGGGCAAGCTGGACACCAACACCACGATTTTCGGCCACTCCGCCAGCAACTGCGACCCCAACGGCCCCAGGTTCACCAAGCTCTACCGGTACATGGACGCGGACTACGTGAAAGATCATCCCTACATTTACCTCTCCGTGACAGGGGAAGATCTGGTTTTCCAGATCACGGCGCTGTTCATCACGGACATTGAGTTCGACTACATTGTCCCCAATCCCACGGGAAGCGAGCTGACGGAGTTCTTCCGGACGGTCGCACGAAAGAACTGGCTGAACTTCGACGGCGTGACCTTCTCGGAGGACGACACCGTCCTGACCCTCTCCACCTGCTGCCGGAAGTACGACAAGACCAACAGCGGCAATCAGCGGCTTGTGGTCATGGCGAAGCTGCTGCCAGAGGGCGCAGCGGCGCAGGACTTCACTGTGTCTCTTGTGGAGAATTCCGAAATGCCCTAAAACAAAGAGAAACGAGCAGCACTTTTCATACTGCCGAAGTTGACAGGTGCTGCCCGTTCTGATATATTGAGTTTAGATTTCAAAAGCTGTCCCCGTGCTTTGCCGTTCGATTGCTCCGAGCGCATAGACAGTGGACGCGATGGCATCACCTTCCATTCGTGATGTAATTTCATATTTGGGTCATTCCATTCTGCCACAAATGAGCTGACCATCGTTGTAATAGCGAGGACTTGAAAGTCCTCGCTATTAGCATACATCGTCGTGCATATTGTTCTTTTCCACGATCATGTCTATCAGCTCATAGCACATGATAACGGCAAGGATCGCCGCTGCAATGGGGACGATCACCGTGTCCGACAGGGATTGCAGCATATTGAATATGCCGCTGTTCCACGCTTGCGGCGTCGTCCCCACATCCGAGGCGATTTCCCCGACTTTCGTATTGACCGTGCTGAACAGCCCGGACAGGTTGCCCATGATGCCGTCGATTAAAATGCCTTTGATCCAATCCCCTATGAGTTCGCCTATCATGTGGGTTCACCTCCTTTGCCGTGCCCTCCCGCATGGAACCGGGAGAGCGCGGCGGGGTTTCAGGATTTAACAGTTATGGTTGGGTTGGTTGGCGGACAGCCGGGACAATCAGCCCAGCAGACCAGACAGCAGGGGAACCACCTTCAGGCCCAGCAGAATGACACCACCTCCGGCCATAAGTTGCTTGACCCCTTGTGATTTGGAGGCTGGATTATCTCCCCCATATCCTTCCATGAGGTTGATAACGCCCCACACGCCGACACCGGCACCGATGGCAGTCACGACAGTAGACAGAGAAGAAACAGCAGTAGTAAAGAATTCCATAGGAACCTCCTTGTAATGTAAAAAATAGATTGGTAGAAACAAAAAAGGCCCACACCGTTTGAAAGAGTTCGCTGCAAACGGTGTGGGCGGTTAAGCCGCAGAAATCGAGTCGGCTTCTCCCAGGTCATAGACCTCAAATTCATCTTCCGGCTTTACCTTCAGCCGGTGGGCTAAGTACCCCTTCACATCCAGGGTGTACTTCGGGTTGGCATCGG
>ENA-ORPF01000397-ORPF01000397.1-human-gut-metagenome-genome-assembly--contig:-NODE-397-length-45012-cov-3.585248_pt1 | contig 45012 bp, 41 predicted proteins | sample MGYA00242140_ERZ509070 | MGnify/ENA primary metagenome ERZ509070 (study PRJEB26280, sample SAMEA2338713) | human gut metagenome | biome: human gut; feature: human-associated habitat; material: faeces... | reverse complement strand
TCCTCCTTGTTTTCTTATTGCTTGTATAATTTAACATAGATAGAAACAGGTGTCAAGCATTTTTGCTTGACACCTTTCATTATTTTTTCTTTTTTAAAGCGTGATATAAAATAAACATAATGACAACTACGCCGATTCCGTAGCCAAACCATGTCAAATACTGATTATAATGCTCAATATTCTTTATAAGGTCTTCTCTCGGCACAAATGTACTCAACCAGTACCCTAAAGTAGCAAGAACAGCATTCCAAATACCTGCACCAAGACTTGTATATAGTACAAACTTACCGAGATTCATTCTTGCCAAACCCGCTGGTATTGAAATCAACTGTCGGACAGCAGGAATCAAACGGCCAATAAAGGTAGAAACCGCTCCATGCCTGTCAAAATATTGCTCTGCTTTAATTACTTTATCCTCGTTAATAAGACACATGTGACCAAAGCGACTATTTGCAAACTTGTACACCAAAGGTCTTCCTATCCAAACAGCCAAATAATAATTTACCAAAGCACCAATTATTGCACCTAAAGTAGCAAAAACAACAACAAGGTAAATATTAAGATTAGAGCCCGGAGTAGATGCAAAATATGCAGCCGGAGGAACAACTACTTCTGACGGGAAAGGGATGAAACTACTCTCAACAGCCATCAAAACTGTTATCCAAAAATAATTCAAATGGGATTCTACCCACAAAAATAATGTTGTAATATCCATAAATAAAAAATATTGCTTCAAAATCTATATTAAGTCATTTAGGCTACAAATCAAAATGATTGATAGCCATAGCCTATCTTATACAAAGATAGTGTAAGGCGAGGGCAAACACAAATAAATAAGACTTTAAATTATTATGAATCACAGAAAATATACAGGTCATAGATTTTTGAAAACCTTCTCATAATATTCTGCCTTTTGATTCAGGGCAAGAGGATATGCTCGCGAAGTTGATGGCATTCTAAAATGCTTAAATTCCCTACCCTTATAAATGACGTTAAAACACTCCCCCATAGAAGGCAAGGCTGATTCTGTAATTGACGAAATAACACTTGCAGCTTTTTCCCCTGTAGTGACTACCATAACCAATTCCGGACATTCATTGAAGAAAAAGTCCAAATCTAAAGGCGTTACTATTTCCAAGAACTTATCAGAAGCGTTATCCTTTAACCTTATCACCTCCTTCGCTGTATCAGACAGAGCTATGCCTCGTGAATCCAGAAAATCTTTTATCTTGACCAAATCAAAAGTTTTATCTTGACTAATACAAAAATAATCTTTGTCATCAAAAAATAACAAGCCCATTATCCTCCAAAAGTCATTAGTCCAATTCGGATAATAGAAATTCATAGACCACCTCTTCTGTTGGGGAGGAAAAGTCCCGAGAAAAAGGACCTTAGCATGCGGTGAAATATAGGGCTGAAAGGGATGTTTTTCTATTTTCATAATTGCAGCATTAGTTCAACAAAAAACAAAATTTGTAGTTATAATAATCAAATGTACAAAAAGAAAAAGATGCATCAAAAGATGCATCTTTTTCTAATATCTGAATAAACAGATTAGTTAACACCTTGAAGTTTAAAACTTACAGGAAGAGTGTACCAAACGTTAACAGCCTGTCCGTTCATCTTACCCGGAGTAAATTTCGGAAGAGATTTACAAACACGTACAGCTTCACGGTCAAGGTCGCGGTCAACGCTTCTTACAACTTTAACTTCACCGATAGCACCTGTTTTAGTAACGACGAATTGAACAATTACACGACCTTGGATATTGTTTTCCATTGCCATTGTCGGATATTTGATGTTCTTTGACAAGAACTTCATCAATTCAGCATCACCACCAGGGAATTGAGGCATTTGCTCTACAGCAGTAAACACCTTTTCAGGCTCTACCTCAACCTTTTTCTCAACGATGATTTCTTCCTTGTGTTCGCGAACAACATTACGGTCATCAGTACCTTTATCAAAGTCAGTTTGACCAAATGCAGTTTGAGTTTCTTTCAACTCATCCTGGCTCTTGATTTCATCCTCAGCCTTAACTTCTTCGTCTGGAGCAATAAGGAGTTCTGTTACCTTAACAGTATTAAGAATTTCTTCAGGAAGAGCTTGCTCTTCAGGCATTTCAAGTTTAGCCTCAACTTCTTCAGTATCTTCTTCAGTATCTTCTTCAGCCGACAAGTCAACTGCAACCAATTCCTGAGCAGCCTGGTCTTTGATCTGCTTTTCTGCTATGATTTGACTTACTTTCAAATAAGAAAGACCAATAATCATAATAGCAACAACAGAAATCAAAGTTATAATAAATGCCTTTAGGTGACGAGGTTTTGAATCAAGACGCAACTGGTATGCACCAAAGTCTTTATTTCTCGCTGCAAATACAACATCGCACCATGCTTTTGATGTAAGATCTACATTCTTTGCCATAATTAAATTCCTTTCTGATTTTAATATTTCCAATTAATATCGACCCACATCCACTTATTTAACACGTGCTTTCAAGAACTCAGACATCATAGCAGAGTCAGTACCATTGATACGATCAATCTGATAACGGCTGATATTGTTGATTTGCATTTCATCAAGTGCAGTAACAAGACTCGCATAACTTGCATTCGGAGTAGCCTTAATAATAACTACCGGACGCTTAAGAGTAGAGTCTCCACGGATAGATTTCGCCTGAGCTTGATATTGCTCATCGGTGATCTCTTTACTTTTCCAACGTGCTTTCAATTCGTCGATTTTTTTCACAACTTGTTTGTTGCGATCGCGAAGGACAGCACGAATGCCTTGAGCCTTACCGTTTGCATTAGGAAGGAATTGAATCTCCTGCATATTGTTATTATCGATAACACCGTCTTTATTGGCATCTTCAATATTAGGAATACCTTCATAATAGTAAACGAAGTCCTTTGTAGGCACACCATCTTTATTAAGTTCGCTATCAAGAATAATTGTAATAGCCTCAGACTGCTTAACTTTATTTTGCTCTTGCTTTTCTACTTTTTCATTTGATGGCAAACTGATTTGCAAAGTTTGCGATTTGATCATAGTTGTACAAAGCATAAAGAAAGTAATCAAAAGCATGTTCATATCCACCATAGGGGTGAAGTCAACGCGAACGTCTTTCTCTTTCTGATATTTTTTTGCTTTCTTTGACATAATTACTCTCCTTCAGTTTTTAAAGCAGTCATCAAAGTAAACTTATTCATCTTCATAGTTTGGAGATTATCCATAACTACTTGTACTACAGAATAAGGAGTGGTTTGGTCAGCCTTTATGGCAATACCCTTACCGTCTTTGATAGCACCTTGCAAATTATCATTAGATAGATTGTAAGCAGCTCTCATCCAAATTTGGAAGTCATTAGGTTTGCTTAAATCTTCATTCATATCGATAGGAATACCTGCAGTTTCCTTATTCTTGTTCGGGTCAATGAATTCGTCACGTTGCTCTTGTGTCAAATCCAACCACTGCGGTAGCAGTTTAATCGGCAAACCGAACATATAAGTAGAACCAAAGTTGTCAACTTGCTTTTGTGTAAGTTGCAATTTTGCATTCGGGTGAACTTTATTGTATTCGCTAACCACACTCTTAACCAACTCTGCGCGCATTTTTTCGCTTGAGTAAGTTGAGTCCCTGTCACCGGCAAGAGAAATAAAAACTTTGCCTTCAGGGTTAACAAGAACCGTAATCAAGTTTTGTTCTGGCACCTTTTCTTCAGAAACTGAAGACGGTGTGATTACTGTTGTTGGTTCTTTTTGAAGGAATGTGGAAGTCAACATGAAGAAGGTAAGCAAAAGTACAGTTACGTCACTCATCGCGGTCATATCGATGAACGGACTTTTCTTTTTTACTTCTACTTTTCCCATTTCGTTGTTACTTTAAATAATTTCAACAATTTAATACAAATTAGTTCTTAGCTTCGTAAACAGCAACGATAACGGCACCTGCTTCGTTCATTTTGTAAGTGATGTCGTCGATTTGAGCGCTGAAGTAGTTGTAAGAAATAACGGCAAGAGCACCAGTAGCAATACCAGAAGCAGTATTTACAAGGGCTTCAGAAATACCAGTAGAAAGTGCAGCTGAGTCAGGAGCACCAGAAGCAGACAAAGCAGAGAATGACTTAATCATACCAAGCACAGTACCGAATAGACCCATAAGAGTACCAAGAGTAGTGTTAGTAAAGATGATAGCCATATTTTGTTGCAATGTAGGCATTTCCATATTGATTTGTTCGTCAAGAGCGTTGCGGATAGCAAGAACGCGGTCTTCTTTTTTAAGAGCAGAAACTGCAGCGTCGCTCATATTTGACATTTCTGCATATTTTTCTACTGCGCTAAGAACTGCATTACCAATAGCACCACCTTGCTTTGTGCAAAGAGATTTTGCCTCTGAAAGATTATCCTTTTCAAGTGCAACTTTAAGATCCTTAACAAATTTGTCAACACCCTTAGAACCTCTTGCTTTGCGAAGAGCGATAAAACGTTCTACTGACAAAACAACAACGAGAATCAAAAGACCTTGAATAATAGGCACAACGAAACCACCTTCGTGAATTGTACCCATCAAGTTAATTGGGTGACCGTTTTCATAGTTTTCAGGTGCACCAAGAACAAACATATAGAACAATACTGATACAATGAAGCATAGTACGATTATTAATAATCCCCCCTTCTTTGTTGTTTTTTTAGCCGAAGCGGCTTTAGGGTTGTTAGGCTTTTGAGCTTCCATAATTAAATTTGATTTTTTAATAAATAATTAGTTAATAAATAAGTTTTTGTTTTTTCTTCTCAATATAACGCAGAACACATTTATTTTTGTATGCATAGGTCCGCTTTTTAGCATTCTTTTGCAACAACTGTCGTTTTCAAGACGCATAAAGGTGCACCCGCTCTTAAATTAGGGGCAAAAATATCATATTTATTTTAATTATCCAATAATATCAACTAATTTTTTGTCGTTTTTCTACCTAAATTTGATTTTATTTACATTCTCTTTTCCTTTATAAAAAACTTTTACTGCAAAGGGTGCATTTGTTGGGGATTTTTTACTAATTTTGGCGAATAAACTATTTATATCATTTATAGATTAAAATATAATTAGACATGTCACACTTGATAAAAATCAAGAAAGGACTCGACCTAAAACTCATAGGCGAAGCCACCAGCGACATAGCCAATATCGTAAATCCTTCACCGGCATTTGCCGTTTACCCAAGCGATTATCCAGGATTTACTCCAAAATTGGCTAAGAAAGAAGGTGACTTGGTCAAAGCCGGAGAAACTATTCTTTTCGATAAATCCGACAACGACATAGCCATTGTTTCCCCTATTTGCGGAAAAATAACACGCGTAGTGCGAGGTGAACGTCGTAAAATTGAGCGAATCGAAATCACTGCACAAGGCTGCAATGAGCCTCTTTCTTTTAAAACTCAAGAATTAGCAAAAGACGCTATCATCAAACTATTAAAGCAGTCTGGTCTATGGACACGAATGAGACAAAGACCATACGACATTATCCCAGAAAGCGGGAAAGAGCCTCGCGATATTTTCATCACTGCTTTTGACTCTGCCCCATTGGCCACTGCTGATATTTGCCATAACAATAAGAATTTCATAAAAGGTGTTGAAATATTGTCAAAACTTACAAACGGCACGGTTCACATATCCTGCCGACAAGAAAATGTGATTGAAACCAATTTTTCAACGACTCATATTATAAGTGGTCCACACCCTGCTGGTAATTTAAGTATCCAGATAGAAAAAATTTCCCCTATTAATAAAGGCGAAACAGTTTGGTGCCTCTCCGGAGACACTGTTACTAAAATCGGACATCTTTTCAATACAGGCAAACTCGACTTCTCTTGCATTGTTGCAGTAACTGGCGAAAGCATCAGCAAGCCTCAAATCCTTTCAGCAATAGAAGGACAAAAGATTTCAGACTTTACAAAAGGGAATTTGACAAACTGTGAAAACACCAGAATTATCTCTGGCAATGTTCTTACCGGCATAAAGGTAAGCAATGACTCTTATCTACACTACCCTTTCAGGCAAATTACAGCAATTCCAGAAGACAACAACCCTGCTGAATTTATGGGATGGGCTTCACTGAGCACTAAAAAATACAGTTTCAGCAGATGTTTCTTCTCATGGCTACAAGGCAACGAAAAGCGTTTCCACTTTGACGCAAAGATAAATGGAGGAGAGCGAGCAATCATCATGGCTGGCGAGTATGACAGCGTTTTTCCTATGAATATATACGCGGAATTTCTGATTAAAGCGATTCTTGCTCGTGACATTGAAAAAATGGAGCAACTTGGAATTTATGAAGTTGCACCAGAAGATTTTGCCCTTTGCGAATTTATTGACACTTCCAAACTGGAACTTCAGAAAATTGTTAGAGAAGGATTGGATTATTTACGAAAGGAAATGAATTAAAAACTTTTACTCGTGAAACTAAAACTAAAAAAACAGATAGACAATTTAAAGCCATTATTTGAACCTGGAGGGAAACTTTCATCCTTCAAATCGGTTTATGACGGCTTTGCGTCATTTTTATTCACCCCAGACACAACATCTCAGTCGGGTGTTCACATTCACGATAGCAACGACTCAAAACGAACAATGATTATCGTTGTTCTCGCATTGCTACCTGCATTGATTTTCGGAATGTACAACGTTGGCTACCAGCGATACCTTTCAATAGGGGTAACGCCACCAATGCTCGAATCATTCTTATATGGCTTTCTTGCCGTTTTGCCCAAAATTATAACAGCGTACGTTGTTGGTCTCGGCATTGAGTTTGCCGCAGCACAAATAAAAGGACATGAAATTCAGGAAGGTTTTCTTGTGTCAGGAATTCTGATTCCTATGATTTGCCCAGTTGAAACTCCAATCTGGATGATAGCCGTTGCAACTGCTTTCTCTGTGATTTTTGTTAAGGAAGTTTTCGGAGGTACAGGTATGAATATCTTCAACGTTGCATTATCAACCAGAGCGTTTCTCTTCTTTGCATATCCGTCAAAGATGTCTGGCGACAACGTCTTCATTGCACAAGACTCCATCTTCGGACTTGGAGCAGGAAAAGTTGTTGACGGTTTTTCTGGAGCAACTCCTCTCGGACAAATTGCAACATCTTCGGGAAATTTTGAATTGACTAATATAATTGGTGATCCTATATCTATATGGGATGCATTTTTAGGGTTAATTCCTGGCTCTATCGGTGAAACTTCTACCCTATTCATCTTAGTTGGAGGCCTTATACTTCTTGTTACAGGCGTAGCAAACTGGCGAGTAATGTTCTCGGTATTTGCTGGAGGACTTGTCATGGCATGGATTACCAACATGTTCCCAAGCGCGACATTTCCAGGTTCTGGTCTTGACCCGCTACAACATATTTGCTTAGGTGGATTTGCTTTTGCGGCAGTTTTCATGGCAACAGACCCAGTAACAGCAGCACATACCAACGCTGGTAAGTATATATACGGTTTCTTGGTTGGAGTTCTTGCTATCCTTATCCGCGTTTATAATAGCGGATATCCGGAAGGAGCCATGCTGGCAGTTCTTCTCATGAACGCTTTTGCTCCTCTTATTGATTACTGTGTTATCGAAACAAACGTTCGCCGCAGAATGCGACGAACTAAAAACTCATAGATTATGAACAAACAAGGAAATACATATACATTAATATATATAGCAGTACTTGTATGTATTGTTGGAGCAGTTTTGGCATGGGTTTCTCTCGCATTGAAACCTCAACAGCAAGAAAATATCAGAATCGACAAGATGCAGCAAATGCTTAACTCTATTCGCATAACCTCAAACAAGGAAAATGCTATTGAACTTTACGACAAATACATCACTGATTCTTATATAATAAACTCAAAAGGAGAAAAGTCAAAAGGAGATGCCTTTGCAGTAAATGTTGCTGGAGAAGTTAAGAAGCCGGCAGAAGAACGCCAACTTCCTGTTTTTGTATGCTCTATAGACGGAGAAACAAAATATATCCTACCAATTTATGGTGCCGGTTTATGGGGTCCTATATGGGGATACGTTTCTGTAAACAGCGACGGTAGCACAATTTATGGGGCTTTCTTCTCACACCAGGGCGAAACTCCTGGATTGGGTGCAGAAATAGCAAAAACTGATTTCTCCGACCAATTTAGGGACAAGCATTTATATAAAGAGAACGAGTTCAAATCTGTGTCAGTCCTTAAAAAAGGACAGAAGCCACTGACGGGCGAAGATTATGTTGATGCTATAACAGGCGGAACGATTACAAGCCAGGGAGTTCAATCAATGTTAAAGTCTTGCTTGTCATGTTATGACACTTTCTTAAAAAATTTGCAAACCTCTAAAAATTAAGACCAATGCTTAGTAAAAAAGATAAAACGGTTTTGTTCAACCCTCTATCAAAGAACAATCCTGTAATCGTTCAGATATTAGGTATTTGCTCTGCCTTGGCGGTTACAGCAAAACTTGAACCGGCTTTAGTAATGGGAATCTCTGTTACTGCCGTTCTTGCTTTCTCGAACGTAATTATTTCTTTAATTAGAAACACTATTCCAAACAGCATCCGTATCATTGTGCAACTCGTCGTTGTTGCCGCATTGGTTATTATCGTTGACCAAGTTCTAAAGGCTTACAACTATGAAGTTAGCAAACAGTTATCGGTGTTTATCGGACTGATTATTACAAACTGTATTCTGATGGGTCGCCTTGAAGCATTTGCCCTTGCAAACAAGCCTTGGCCATCATTTCTTGACGGAATTGGCAATGGTATAGGTTACTCCATTATCCTTGTCATAATTGCAACTATCCGCGAACTATTCGGTTCTGGGACACTGCTTGGTTACCAAATTATTCCACAAGAATTTTACGATGCCGGATACGAGAATAACGGTTTGATGATTTTGCCTCCTATGGCTCTTATAACTGCTGCTTGCATTATCTGGGTACACAGGGCAAAAAACAAAGATTTACAAGAAAAGAACTAACACTAAGGAATTATGGAAAGTTTAAATTTATTTGTACGCTCGATTTTTATCGACAACATGGTATTCGCATATTTCCTTGGAATGTGTTCATACCTTGCAGTTTCAAAAAATGTTAAGACAGCATTAGGCTTAGGCGTTGCCGTTACATTTATGCTAATAATAACCCTGCCTATCGACTACCTGCTTGAGACTTATTTCCTCAAGCCGGGAGCACTCGCATGGTTAGGTCCTGAATTTACTGAAATAGACTTGAGTTTCTTGAGTTTGATTCTGTTTATTGCAGTAATTGCTTCAGCAACACAACTTGTTGAAATGGCAGTAGAGAAATTCTCACCAAGCCTTTACGCATCTCTTGGTATATTCCTACCGCTAATTGCTGTTAACTGTGCTATTCTCGGTTGCTCTCTTTTCATGCAGCAACGCGACCTTGGTTCTGTTGGGACAGCAGTTGTTTACGGTGCTGGCTCTGGTATAGGTTGGCTTCTCGCAATTGTATGCCTCGCTGCAATACGTGAAAGACTAGCATACTCAAACGTTCCGAAACCTCTACGCGGTATTGGCATCACTTTTATTATCACAGGTCTTATGGGAATCGCTTTTATGAGTTTCCTCGGTATTAAAATCTAAAAAGTTATGGCTTTACTAACAATATCAAATATGACTATTCTGGTGGGCACGCTGCTATTCTTTGTGCTTGCTATGATTCTTGTCATCGTCCTGCTTATAGCAAAAAAATATCTTGTTCCCTCAGGCAATGTCAAGATTACTATCAACGATAAAGACGAATTAAACGTGCCTTCTGGAGGAAACCTGCTAAACACTCTTGCTAATGAGAAGATTTTCCTTCCTTCAGCATGTGGCGGCGGTGGCAGTTGCGGTCAATGCCGTGTGAGAATAGTTGCAGGCGGAGGTGATGCTCTACCTACAGAAAAGGTACACTTGACAAGAAAAGAAATGCTTAACGGCTGGCACTTAGGCTGCCAAGTTAAGGTTAAAAACGATATGAAAATTGCCGTTCCTGAATCTGTTCTCGGCGTTAAGGAATGGGAATGCGAAGTTATTTCAAACAAAAACGTTGCAACTTTCATTAAAGAATTTATCGTTGCCCTTCCTAAAGGTGAGCACATGGACTTCATTCCTGGCTCTTACGCTCAAATCAAGATTCCTAAATACGAGATGGACTATGATAAGGATATCGATAAATCTCTTATCGGTGACACCTATCTGCCAGCATGGGAAAAATTTGGTCTGTTCGGTCTTAAATGCAAAAACGACGAAGAGACTATCCGTGCTTACTCAATGGCCAACTATCCGGCTGAAGGCGACCGCATTATGCTGACTGTCAGAATTGCAACTCCTCCATTCAAGCCGAAGCCACAAGTCGGTTTCCAAGACGTTATGCCTGGTATCGCTTCTTCATATATATTTACGCTCAAACCTGGAGATAAAGTTATTATGAGCGGTCCTTACGGAGACTTCCACCCTATTTTCGATTCAAAGAAAGAAATGATTTGGGTAGGTGGCGGTGCTGGTATGGCTCCTCTAAGAGCTCAAATCATGCACATGACAAAGACTCTCAAGACTACAGACAGAAAGATGTCATACTTCTACGGAGCGCGTGCATTAAACGAAGTGTTCTATCTTGAAGATTTCTTGCAGATAGAAAAGGACTTCCCTAACTTCTCATTCCACTTGGCGCTTGACCGTCCAGACCCAACCGCTGATGCAGCAGGGATAAAATACACACCAGGATTCATCCACCAGGTTATGTATGAGACATATCTTAAGAACCACGAAGCACCGGAAGATATTGAATATTACATGTGCGGTCCTGGTCCGATGAGTGCTGCCGTAGTCAAAATGCTCGACAGCCTCGGCGTTGAACCAGAAAGTATCATGTACGACAATTTCGGAGGATAATTTAACTTCTTGAAAAGAAACAATGCGAGGCTGAATCTTCACACATAAAAGATTCAGCCTCATTAAATTTAAATACCTTTTAAACTCTCCAATATGATAGCCTTTACAATAATCCTTTTAACATGTATCGTAGCAGGTCTTGCCTATTTTACATACTTAAAAATAGATGAATACAAACAAATAACACAAGTTACAACTATACAAAGAGGAGAAAACTCTGAACGCAAGGCTATTTACGAAATAATCAAGGCAGGAATAGACCCTCGCGCTATTTTTCATGATTTATATATCGCTAAACCTAATGGAGAATATACACAAATAGACCTAGCAGTAGCAACAAGATCAGGATTAATTATCTTTGAAATAAAAGACTTTTCAGGCTGGATTTTTGGTAACGAAAATCAAAAATATTGGACACAAGTATTATCCTACGGTAAAGAAAAACACCGTTTTTACAATCCTATAATGCAAAATTCAGGACATATAAACGCAATACAATCTTGCCTTAAAGAGAACCCTAATATTCCGATTTTCTCTGTAATTGTATTCTACGGCAACTGCGAACTTAAAAAGACACATTACAATTCTGACAAAACATATATTATATATCCAAATATGATAGAAAGCGTTGTCTCCCACATTCTGCGACAACCACAAGCAGAATATGGAAACAAATACGAAATTATGAATATAATGACCAACGCAGTAAACAACGGCAATAACCCTTCTATTGTTCACTCTCAAATAAATTCTGCACGCTACTACTCAAACGGCATGCCACAATCTTCATACAAATTCTTTTACCAAAACTTCCGTTTACGCAATCCTTTTAATCGCAGATTTTAGCAACAACTTGTCAGAACGTAAAGTGCAACGCTATTCTGACGCCATTTTTATCAACGCCTGGCGTATCTCTATATGTCAATCTCCAAACATAGTCTATACGCAATATCTTAAATACGTTATCCAAACCAACACTCATTTCCATATACGGCACTTTCTTCATCGGCATGCAGACCGCATTCATTGGGAAACGCAACAAGTCATTATTAAACTCAGGATTATTCTTGTCGCTCAGCGAACCATACAAACCTTTGAACTGAATAACTTCTCGTAATTTCATATATTTTATGAGCGGAATCCTATTAAACAAAGCACCATTGGCATTATAAGTAATATCCCAAGAAACATATTGGTCATTGACAAACTCCATAGCGTTCAGCAACGCATAAGATTCTGGCTGAATAGTATAAGAAAGGTTCGCATTAGGCAACAACAAATCCGGATAAGAAACCTTACTCCAAACTTTTCCACCCTTCAAGATAATATCAGCATAACCGAAAGCCGAGAACCAAAATCTCTTCTGAACACTTAATTCTGTTTTGTTTATAGTATTTCTGCTATTGAGAAATCCTTTGGGGCTAAATGTATGACTTAAAACAAACACAGGAGCATCCAAATTTATAGGAATACGCGTGAATCGCGCATCATAGAACTTCTCCCCAGGAGCAAAACGCAAAGTAAATTTTAGCCCCGCCTGCTGATAATCCTTATACCAGTTACCATATCCGTCAATAAACGGCATAAAATGCGACCTCTCCAATACCTGATGGTTTAGATTCAGACTATAAGACCAACCATTTTCATGCTCTCGCTTATATTCCAATTCACTTAATCTCTGATAGATTATCTTATCGTTTGTCTGACGCTTCCACGCAACAAAGATATTATCCATATTGGTAAACATATACTGCTGACCCAACTGATAAATATCATAATGATGCCTCAACCTCAAAGAATGTATAGGATACTCTTTTGAATGATATTTCTTGTCACGGAAAGAATACTCCATTTCAGCATCATATTTAAACTTCTTGTCCTTAAATCCGTATGCAGCATATCCTTTTGCAAACAACCGCTTGCTCAAATTTGCCGTAGTCATACCACCAACTCTAAGTCGCACTCCCTCAAGAGTATTTCCACTTATCGTCGTATTCATAGGACCAAAATCAAATTTGCTTGTTTCATCTGAACCGGTTGGAATATATCCGGAAACAAGAACCTTCACCACTTTCTCCGTCCAATAGAAAGCCGGCACTTCACGCAACTGCGCCATTAGCCGAGAAATTGCATTCTCGTTTTTCTTTATAGGAGCCAACCTGTTTTCCTTCCAATATTCTTCAGGCATTTTTCTGGCATCATCCGCTTCCACAACTTTCGCCTCTTCATTAAAAATATCAATATTTTCCGGCTCTTCAAAACTGTAATCTCCGTAATTAACCGTTCTGCGGGCATAAAGACCCTGTGTTGAAGGAATAATCTCAAATTCAACGGTCATATCGTCCTTTGTCTTCAATCTTGTTCCATCAGCAGACTTAACGAAATCCTGCTCTATAAGCATATTCTCAACAAAGTTCAAATTAATCGCTTTAGGAACATTCAACTTAACCTTTTTAATAAACATTGACGTATCATTTTCCGGAACATACAATCTTCCAAGAAAACCAAAAGTTCTGTTATTAAACGGAGAGAAACTCAATTCTATACACCTGACACTATCAACCATAATAGTATCCGTAAGGTAATACTTATAGAAATTTGTTCCAATTCTTGAAAGCGGGCTGACAAACCTATTTTGCAGAATATTAACATTATTCTCAAAAATATCAACCTCTTGCAAAATATCATTCAGGAAAGTCTGCACACTTTCATCATCAAAAACCTCGTCAATTCCCGCACTCTTAATACCAGTTACATACTCCTTAACCCTATGTGGGTTCCTACGGTAATACTGCTTCGACAATTTCTCGCGCACCGACACATTCAAAATCGGCTTGCCAGAAACATCTGAAGTATCAAGATAGTCGAAAATGAACTTAAATTTTTTGAATATCCACTTTCCCTTTTGCTTTTCCGAGAAATCGTTTAAGGCAAAGGTCATCTTCTCATACTTGTTATATGTATAGTAATCATGCCTTTCGGGGTCAGACTGCTCTTTCCTTGCAATAAGTCTCTCAACAAACTCAACTGCTGGGTTATTTTTTTTTGAATACTTCTCCTTTCCAGGCTTGATAACTACTTCTTTCAACGCAACTCCAGTAGGAACGAGTTTAACGACTATATCATTAAATTGCCCTTTTGTAACATAAACATCCTTTGTCTGATATCCCATCAAGGAAAACTCAAGATTAATGAAATTTACCTTAGTCTTAATTTCAAAAGCCCCATTTTCATTCGTCTGAATACCCATACTTGAACCCTTGAGAAAAACAGCAGCAAAAGGTAACGTCTCATTAGTCAATGAGTCGATTACCACTCCTTTAACATGAGTAAAAGGCACTTTCCCTTGTCCATAAGAAACAGACGAAAACAATACTAAATAAAATAAAAAGAATATTTCAAACCCAAACTTTTTCATAAAAAACTTCTATAACAAGAAAACCATTCTTCTCCAAATGCAAAATTAGATAAAATAAGACTAATAAAATGTTCCAAATATACGAAATTGTACCCAAAATCTCTTTTTTTAAATAAATGAAGAATGGATGCAGAATTTACAACACAGCTATTACAATAGCATAAATATACATTATAATACACTTAAAAAATATAAAGATATAATTATTAATCATTATTCCACGTTTATACTGCAGATTCAAAGAAAGAGTAATCGGAAAAAATTTTCATTATCCAAGAATTATTAGTATCTTTGCATAATAAAATGACTTATTATGAGCAAAGGAAAGGTTTTATTTATCAGTCAAGAAATCACCCCGTACTTGCCATCATCAGAAATGGCAGATATGGGACACGACATACCACAAGGCGTACAAGAGCGAGGCTATGAAGTTCGAACATTTATGCCAAAATACGGATGCATCAATGAGCGACGAAACCAATTACATGAGGTAATACGCCTATCTGGTATGAATCTGATTATTGACGACTCAGACCATCAATTGATCATAAAAGTAGCGACTTTGCAACCAATAAGGATGCAAGTTTACTTCATATATAATGAAGACTATTTCCAAAAGAACTCCGACAAAGGTCTTGAAACCATTACATTTAAAGAATCTAACGACGAGCGAAGCATCTTCTTTGTCAGAGGTACTATCGAGACCGTCAAAAAACTAAGATGGGAGGCTAATATAGTTCACTGCCAAGGCTGGATTTCAGCATTAGCGCCACTATATATCAAAAAAGTATATGCAGACGAGCCTTCATTTAGAAATTCAAAGATTGTTTACTCGCTATTTGGTTCATCATTTGAAGGATGCCTTGACCCTCGCTTTGAAGAGAAATTAAGAATGGAAGGCTTTACAGATGAAGACCTCAAGCCGATTGCAGGTAAACCCGTTGACTTCAACGCATTGGCAAAACTGGCTTTAGCACACTCAGACGGAGTTATTATTCATTGCTCTGACGTTGCTCCAGAACTAATTGAATTTATTAAAGAAAATAATATACCCTGCCTTCAAAGCAAGGAAGGAGAAGATATTCTTGATAAATGTGTTGATTTTTACGAATCTCTATAAACTACACATATATGAAAATTAACAAGTTAATGCTATGTATTGCTGTTACAGTAGCAACTATAGCATGTGACGACAATAATATTGGCAAGACAATTGCCGAAGCAGATTCACACCTTGTTGTCGATTCAACTTTCACAATAACAGGTCAATCTGTAAACAATTCAAAAATCAATTCTCGCTCAATAACACAAATTTTAGGAGTTATTGACTCACCTGACTACGGAACTCTAAACTCAGATTATGTAACAGAATTTATGCCTGTTAGCGTTATAGACACGACTGGTGTTTCTGTTAACGATATTGATTCAATCCGAATGAGTATGGTAATGCAAATGGGAGCATACAGTGGCGACTCTATCGCTCCTATGCGAGTAAACGTTTACCGACTAAACAAAAATCTACCATACCCTATATATAGTGACTTTGATCCAAAAGATTATTATTCCGAAAAAGACCTTTTAGGAGCCTCATCATACGCTCTCACAATGCTCAATCAGGAAGATACACTATTCCTTAAGGACAGTTATACAGGTAAGAAAATTTATTACAGAGAGATCAGCGTCAAACTGCCAACAAAATTGGCTAAAGATTTATACAATCTTTACAAAGAAGAACCGGAAGCGTATAAAGACCCAGAATTATTTGCAAAAAAATTCCCTGGAGTATATGCTACTACAAGTTTTGGGCGGGGACGTGTCATCCAAATCGGCGGTACTCAACTAAACCTTTATTACAAAAAGCATACAAAAACCGATGCTGACAAAGATACTATCATATCAAGAGTAAGCAGTTATTACGGAACGACTCCAGAGGTCATCACAAACAATAACATTCGCCTTAAACCAGCAAAGGCAATTGAAGATAAAATTGCTAAGGGTGAAGTTATCATCCAAGCACCTGCAGGATACAACGCTAAAATAAAATTCCCGACAAAGGAAATTGTTAGCAAAATCAACCAGATGAAAACAGAAGGCCTTACTGTCCTTAATAGCGTCAAAGTCTCGTTTCCTGCCACAGAAATTGAAAACAGCAACAAAATTGGTATGCCAAAATACTTGTTGTTTATTAGAGAATCAAAAGTAGATGAATTCTTTAGTAAGGTTAAACTGCCTGATAATAAAGACAGCTTCTATGCAAGTTACAACAGTAGCACAAAGAGTTACGACTTCTCAATAAGATCATTCATTAAGCAATTCTTAGACGATAACAAGTTGCCGGCCGATGATGATGAAAATATGATTCTTCTTCCAGTAGATGCAGGATTTGAGGCACAAAGCAATTCTTCAAACTACTACTACTCAAGCTACTACGTTAACCAAACAAATAATATTTTGATTTCTATAACACCGCAAATAACATTGCCGACAATGACACAACTTGATATTAAAAAGGCTAAAATCATTGTCACATGCAGTAAAAAAGACTTTTCAAAATAAAACAAATGAAGAAAAATTTATAACTTTGCACAGTATTAGAAAGTGCAAATTAGCCTGAATAGCTCAGTCGGTAGAGCATTTCATTCGTAACGAAAAGGTCGCGGGTTCGAGTCCCGCTTCAGGCTCAACAAAAAAGAGGATTTAAAAAATCCTCTTTTTTGTTGAAACCCAATTAAAAAGGTTTTCGATATTTTCCTTCAGTACTGTCATCAATAATACTCAAATAACTTGCATACCTTGACTGACTGATTAGGCAATCCTCTAATGCCTGCTTAACAGCACAACCGGGCTCGTGGCGATGAGTACAGTTTCCATATTTACAGTCCGCCGAAATTTTGAAAATTTCAGGGAAATAATGCGCAACCTCCTCTGCATTAAAATCAATAGTTCCGAAGCCTTTAATTCCCGGAGTATCTATTATATACCCAGAACCGTCTTTCAAAGCATACATTTCAGAGAAAGTCGTCGTATGCATTCCTGTATGATGGGTCTCTGAAACGGCAGAAGTCTTGGCATCAGTACCAGGTATCAACCTGTTTAGCAAAGTTGACTTACCTACACCTGAATTACCAGACAACAGGGTAACCTTTCCAGAAAGCATGTCAGCAACAGCCTCAACACCAAATCCAGTTTCTGCTGAGATGCCTATAACCTTATAGCCTATTGACTCATACAGATACTTAAAAGCCTCAAAATACTCGTTCAATTCCTCATCAAGCAAATCAACCTTATTGACAACAATAACGGCTGGCACACGATAAGCCTCTGCTGTTGCAAGGAATCGGTCTATAAAAGTTGTTGATGTTTGAGGATTTATTAGGGAAACGACCAAAAAGGCCTGGTCCAAGTTTGACGCTATGATATGTGACTCTTTCGATAGGTTTGAAGCCCTACGAATGATATAGTTTTGTCTCGGGTATATAGAAACTATAAATGCAGTATCACCGTTTTCAAGAATATCTACACGGTCGCCAACTGATACAGGATTTGTTGTTCTAATCCCCTTCAGGCGGAAATTGCCCTTAATTTTGCAATTTACCAATCTGTTATCATCAGTCTTGACAATATACCAACTGCCTGTATTTTTTATTACTAATCCGTTCATAGCACAAAGTTAAAAAAATCTTGGAACTCCTCCTAATATAAAAATCTAAAAACCTATTGGTTTATAATTATTTATTATATATTTGTCATACTGAAAACCTTAATTTACCCGCGTATGGAATCCAGCAAACAAAAATTGTTATTATTAGAGATACTAACGCTGGTACCATTCGGCGCCAATGCAAATATAGTTTGGCCTTCTATTTACATTATCTGCCAATACTATACCTGGTATGTTATTGCGATAGGTTTAGTTATAGAAATTGTAGCCGCTAAATTTTTCCTAAACACAGGTTGGATTAATGCATTTACAATAGCGACAGTTGCAAATATTATGTCTGCATTATTGGGAATACCTCTCATTCCAATTAGCGGATTTATAGGAGAATTTATACTATTGCCTTTTACATCTGCAACATTTCACCTATCACACTGGATATTTGACTATTTACTCGTTGTTATATGTAATACACTTGTAGAAGACCTAACAATAAAACTAATATTCAAATATCCTTTTAAGAAAAATTTTTGGTGGCTATTTGTCGCAAATGCAATTAGCGTTATTATCTGTGCTTTTGTCCCACTACCTAAGATGTAATGAGTATTTAGAGTACCTATTCGAGAAAAAGAAAAAATAAATATCAAAAATATGGTAACGAAACATCAATTCCCTATTTATATAGCATTAATACTTCTGTGCAGCATAATATCAATGCTTGCCAATCCCATATTATACTTGGGAGGCTTTGAAATATATTTCAGAAATACAACCGCCTTGCTATATTCCTTAATATTTTTAATATCTTATCCATTGGCAGGAGGTATCACATGGAAGACTCGACAGAATATAAAAGATTGGTGGAAATCGGCGATAATAGCATCTACCCTATCAGGAACAATACTACTTCTGCTAACAATAATCTGGATAAATACATATACAAAAGACGGTATGACGGGGTTAATGATTTTAAGTTCAAATTTCTTTGCAAGCTTATTTACGGCAATTCCTGTATGGACAATATCTTACGTACTATTCAAACCCAAAAGTAAATAAAAAACTATCAATCCCGACTGAAAATTGCCATACACAAATGCGGCCTATATGGTGCCTCAAAACATAGCCCATATAGGTCGCTGAAAAAATATATTAACAAAATTTACACTCTTATTTCCTATAAGTAATATTGCGCTCTACTATACCATAAGGTTGCTCATCAATGCTTATTACCATCTTTGTCCAGTTGTCTTTTTCATCTGTAACTGGATATTGGTAAGATACTTTATCACCATCCGATGTTACGCATGTTTCTAACCATCCTTTATCATTATAGGTGTACTCCTTAACTAAAAGATAGTCATCCATTTCATTATAAACAGACTCTTTTAAGACACGTCCCTGAGCATCTTTAACGACATAATCATTTTCAGTATATCCATATTCTATGGTGTTTTCACCATCTTTTTTTACCTTTGAGGCATCAACCGGATATTCATTTGTAGTCTTATCCTGACCAATATACATATCTTCAATGGTTGACGTTAATTTACCATCTTGATAAACATATTTTCGGTCCGTTATCAACTCACCGTTCAAATAGTTTTTCTCACCATGAACCATTCCATCTTGATATGAAAATACAGTAACGGTCTTGCTCGCATCTAATACGCTTACGATAGAATCAACAAGCCCATTCTCATTATAAATACGAGTTTCTTCTGCTGGGAAAAAATCAATTTCACGATAAGAATCAGGTTTTCCATCTTTAACCACTTCTCCGCCTTGTAGTTTAGCGTTATAAATCAAGGTCTGCACTTTATGCACCTTTCCGCTAAGACCATCCTTAGCCGAGGCAGATTCGTCTGATGACACATTTCCACCACAAGCGGTCAGCATTAAGGCAACTGCTGCATAAATGATTTTTTTCATTTTTTTGTGATTTAAATTTCGTATTAAATACTAGAAACCGTATGCCTGCTTACGCAATGCCATAAAATCTTTCTCTGACAAAAATATAATCTTGGCAAACTCTGTAAAGTCATAAGTATGACAATTGATATATATAGGAGCGCCCTCGCTATTACAAGGCACACCTGCTTGAATCATCTGGCCAGGAACATACTCAGCCTTCAATGACATGTTATAAGCGTTGCTATTAAACGGATTTATCTGTCCGAGCTCAATCAAAAAATCATTTGCTTTCATCAGCGCATAATATAGTCTCGTTTCTTTCAATGAATATTCACCTTGAGCACATTCTCTATTGAACTCACGAACCACGATATCACGCTTTGGAGTAACTGATACTTTCACTATAACGCTACCTGTTTCGCTACCAGCACGATAATCTGCAATTTTTGCACCTGTAACTGTGAAATCAGGATAAACGTCCACGCCAGTGCAAAGGATTTCTCCACCAATTAGTTTTTTTCCTTTTTCCTCTGCTTCTTTAACGCTTTCGGCAACATATTCGTCAAAGTCTTTCAACTTCTTCTGATAGCTCTCTACATCTTCCTCGCTACGTAATTCCTCATTTAATGCTTTTTTCTTTGCAGCAATATCCATAAAAATACCTGGAACATCACCCAACGGGGCATCACTGCTTGCACCCGAATTAGAACTACCACCGCCACAAGCTGTCATAGTAATAAGCCCACAACACATTGCAGACATGATAAAAGTCTTAAATTTTTTCATTGCATCAAATTTTTTAAAATAGTGTTTTTTATTTGCAAAAGTAGCATTAGTTCTCAATTACGCAATCACGGAAAACCGTGACAATACTCACTTTTTTTAAGTTTTTTCCAAATATTGCAGCCTTAATCGAAGGAAACACGACAGCCTACAATAAATTATCATTTCAACATATCAAGTTTTTTACATACCTTTGCTATTAAAAGAGACAATATGGAAAAACTCACAATAATAAAAGTTGGTGGTAAAATTGTTGAAGAGCCATCAACACTAAAACGCCTTATTGCCGATTTTTCTAAAATAGAAGGCAAAAAAATCCTTGTTCATGGTGGAGGCAGGTCTGCAACCAAACTTGCTGCTGACTTAGGCGTTGAAACCAAAATGATTGACGGCAGAAGAATTACCGATGAAGCAATGCTGAAAATCGTCACTATGGTATATGGCGGTCTGGTTAATAAAACAATCGTTGCCGAACTCCAATCCTTAGGTATGAATGCAATCGGCCTTACTGGTGCAGATATGAATATCGTTATTAGCGAAAAGCGCCCTGTCAAAACCGTTGATTACGGTTGGGTTGGAGATGTCAAATCTGTTCAAGCCGAATCCCTGTCACTTCTTCTGAATGGCGGTTTATGCCCAGTTATTGCCCCGCTAACCCATGACGGTATGGGACACATACTCAATACCAATGCAGACACTATGGCTGGCGAAGTTGCTAAAGCTATGGCAAAGCAATATGAAACATCACTTGTTTACTGCTTTGAAAAGGCAGGCGTTTTGACTGATGAGAACGATGACAACAGTGTTATCCCACAAATAACGCCCTCTAAATACGCTGAACTAAAAGCGAATGGCATTGTATCAGGAGGAATGATTCCGAAATTAGACAATGCCTTTGCATGCGTCAACGCTGACGTTGCAAGAGTTATAATCACCCGTGCAGACCTCATTGCTGAAAACGCGGGCACAACGATTTGCAAATAGCGTTACTCGTAAAGTAGCGTCAGCAAATCAACATCTAATTCAGCACCAACAGAAACACCCTTTTCTGGATAGTCTGTTGTCTTAATCCTTAAGGTTTCTTCGTTTTGATTATATGATGCATAACAAGATGAAGAAACCATTAATTTTAATCGAGTAGCCTTTATATTACGAACAGTATACGAAATAGGCACCCTAAACTGAGTGAACGACGTTGATGGCTTGAGCAGTCCGCGACACTCTCCAATAACGATTTCCTTATCTCCGTCAAATCCATATACCTGAGCAACAACCAACCCAGATTCTGTTGAATCATGTATATCCTGAATATACCTGTAAAAGCCTGTAACGGCCGTTGGTCGCGAATAAAATTCTATTCCCTCATTATAAACCTCTGAACCATCCGCATTAAATTGATATGAACCTAAGAAAATTTTGCCCGCACTGCGGTTTTTTATATTAGGGACATTGCGACTGTAATAGACTTTATCTGTACGGGTATCTTTAGGCGGTTCAACTCCGTTAATATCCCAAGCTGCATTCTGTAATTTTATAGCAAATGCACCATCATACCCATTTTCTATTATTCTTGTCGTGGGAACTTGAAACCACGTATTATAATTTGACGCATAAACAGAACATGTTTTAGCATTTACACTGGCCCAATTTTTAGGCTCAGTAACATTTATACTTGTCCTATTGTATAATGACGTCCAACTTTGCGTATTAGAATACTTTCCCCCACAATTGATGTGTTTAATATCAATAGTTTCTATATGATCATTTTCAAAACTACCATTTGGCAAACCCACTGCTGATTCCGTTACAAACTCAGATTCAAACAGTATTTTACCATCAATAGAAGCCTTCATAAAATATTTTGTAGATGGCATTAATGTTGAAACAGTTATCCGATTGTCAACAATACTTCTTTCCAATACTGCTGGATGAAAATCTCCACTTTCTTCTTTAATCAGTATATTAACATAAGGCAAACATGATTTAACGCGGTCTCCAGCCAAATACAAGTCGGCCTTTGATGACCAAATATTCTCAGGTCCGCAGTGCATAGTAATTTCAGGAATACCTCTCCTGATAACAATCTTCTCAGAAAAACTATCGCCAACCTTGGCCCTAAAAAACGCTCTTACATCTTTCTTGTCAACAGGTAAGACTACAAAATAAGAATTATTTTCTTTATAACTTTCAATAACATGAACATCTAACCAATCCACACCATTGCCACTGTACTGAAAAACAACACGATTCGAGAAGTCAATTCCATTATATTGAACTTTAATCATAGCAGTTTCTGCATCTATGTCAATTGCTAAAGGCTCCTCTAATTTCAAATCAACGGGTGAAACCACAACCTTAATAATACAAGGCTCATTAGATACCCTACCATAAATATCAATAGCCTGAAGAACTATCGAATATTCAGTAATAACATCAGCCCCAAGTTTTGAAATAACTGATTTCAAATCCAACTCGGCTCTCTGAGTTTTTCCTTCTGAATACAAAGGCAATACATCCTGCTCCTGGCTAAATGGGCACGAGCAACGGGGAGAAGATAATATTGTCATAAAAATACTCTGCAAATCACTTCCTGCAGATACGCTAACAAGACAATTTTCTTCAAACTGCCCTTTTACCATAGAAAAATCCAACTTATTAGTAAATATTTGCGGGCCTTGCGACGAGAATAATCTTTCATTTATGTCAATAATAACTGGCTCCATATCCGGACCATCACCATAAGTAAGCACCAGAGAATCATCAACAATTGATACACCAACTTTATAAAACTCAGCAGAATTTACCGCAAAACTAAACGGTCTTATCGTTACGCTTCTCCCTGTCAAATCCGTAAGTGTCATCTCAACAGAAACTTTACCTGGCACTAAAGATACAGGCTTGGACCCGTTACTACTTAAAACTATATATTTTCCATACTCGGACTTTAGTCTAATTGACAAATCATTAAAATGTGAACCATAATCGCATATTTCAGTTGAACAAAAAGCGCTATATATGCCACATTCTAAATTAATCAACGTCAACATACTATCATAAATGGTAAATTCAGTCTCTCCATAATAGGAAACAGAACCTACACCCTCTCCCTGCAAATCCCCATGGAAAGCACGCAATTTATACTTTCCTACAGGAATTTTTTTTATACCTGACTTGAATTCAGCGTATGTTCCTAACTTTTTAACACTACCATCTTCTGCTATCAACTCAAGTTTAAAATTGCCTATTTCGATACTGGACAAATCAACAGAGTGCTCTTGAGCAAACCACTTGATTTTCTCATTAACTGTCAAAGTTAAATCCAAGTCTCCATAACCTGTAACCAAAGTACGCGGTTCACGGACACAACTGCCCAATAGCAGCACTGAAAATATGATTAAAATCAAATATTTTTTCATAGCCATAATTAATTGCTACAAACTTACATAAAATCAAGTTTATTGGCAAAATAAATAACTTATAGAATAAAAAAACTACTTTTCAAGCAATTTAATCTTGACGAACCGATTTACAAAAACCTTTAACGGAGTTAGCAAGTAAAATGCAACCAAGCCAGCAACTACAGTAACTATAGTTATAACGCAAGCACTAACAACCCAGCCAAGCCATCCATTAAAATTTATTACTGCATTTAATGCCATATCTGCAAAATATACTGTAATCAGTGTAATGGCAAATGCTACTGCATTATTTCCCAAAAGCCACAAATACCGCCAGAGAGAAACTCTGAAACCTCTACTGTAAAGGAATACAGGTTTCCAAATATGAACTATGAGAATAGTTGAAACAAGCGGCCCCATAAGAACACCTGCAAGCCCCCACAAAGAACCGAATACAATAGAAGAAGCAATAAAAATAACGACCTCCGCTACTGGGGCCCAAACGTCATAGAACATTCCATAGCCATTAAGGAACTGGTCTGTTGTCCCCCTTAACGTCAACAGAAAGAAATGAAAGCAAACAAGAGCAACAATCAAAGAACTCAGCAAATAGTCTTCTCCAAGCCAAAGTTGAACGAATGAACTTATAAGCATATAAAGGCATACTGTAAACAGAGAACAGACATAGAACCGCAAGGAGTACAATTCACAAAAAGTTCCCAATATTTTTTTCTTATTGCCTTCAGAAATGAGATTACCAACCCCTGCCGTCGTACTGTCAAGAACTCCTGAAATAAAAAGTCTGACTTTGTCTGCTATAAGAGTATAGTTTGCATATAGCCCGACAACTGCGATTGAGACATACGATAAAATTAGTACTGGAAGAATCTGAAACTGCACAAAACTTGCAATCCTATGAACAAATAACTGCTTGATATACTTCCCAACCAGCGGATACTTCGACAGCAATCTTCTACCCTCTTTCAATTCACTCTCTAACCATGGATAGGTCTTTCTAATCTTTATATTAAGTATTATAGAATTTGCTATTCCTGCCAGTATTTCGATAACAAAATATAGAATAAAGTCCTTGAAATATAGAGCCAGAACCATTTGTACCAACGACTTTACCGTTGTTATCAACTGGAAATAACCTGTAACAACATAATTCTTCTGGTCAGCAGCAAGCAACGAAATCTTATAGTTCAGAAAATATCCAAACAGAGAAGAGGCAAGAAAAGCATAAAAGCCCAAAAACAGCACAGGATATGAGAACGGGGCATCACTGAATATCCAAGGCAGAAAAAATGACAACACTATCCCCGCTCCAAGAATAACAAAGCCTATATATCTATATAGATACCCAAAAACTGATATTATCTCGTTAATCCGAATCTTGTCATTGTCGAATATCGGTTTATACAGCACGTACCCAATAGCCGTAGCAACACCAAGTTCTGCAAGGTTAAGGAAACCGAGAAGGCTCTGCAAACTGCTTGTCAACCCGGTAAATTCAATACCAAGTTGGTCTATAAATACCTTTCGCGTAAAAAATGCTACTGCCAACGCAACAAAATAGCAAATGGTATTTACTTTCGCATTAAGCAAACTCTTCTTTACCCTTGACTCGCCTTGCATACCCTTTTCTGAATTTTAACGAACAAATACTCCAACGCATCTGCAATCCTCCTGTCAACTGGCATAACCTTGAAAAGCATTATACGCAACTTCTCAACAATCATACATACAACAAAGATTGCAACAGCAAGTGCAAAAAGAAATATATAATCAACGCTCTGCAAATGCAAATTCACCTCAGTCCAAATATGTCTGAAAAAAACATGGTGCTCATGAATCAAGTATATTCCAAAAACAGTAGGGCTAATAGACAATACAAACTTCGTTGTTTTTCTTCCCAATTTCATATTCTTAAACATAAGAAAAATAATGACGGAAAGAGCAAATACAAATGGATTACAATAATAGCCAAAATTATCTGGCAATATTACTTTAGTATACCAGCATAGATAAGCAATATAAGCTGATACAATCATTACTACCACCACAGACAAAGCAAGATATATTTTTTGCGACGCTGCAAAAGCATCATGCAATCTAATATACCCACCAACAAAGAACAAAAATATAAACCATATCAGACTGAATCCTCCATCAAATTCATCTGGAACAAATACGGCTGACAGCAGGAAAAACACCGCTAAAAAGAGTCCGTAACTCTTTTTACTAATCGAATTTGCAAACCTCGCAAGAAATGGAGAAAGTGAAATTAAAGCAAGATAAACTGTTATAAACCAGTAATGCCTACTTGTAACAGGTAAACCGCATAGTAAAATATTTTCCTCTGATACGGCTGATTTAAGCACTATGACAGAACAAGCATAAAGCCCTAATGAGTAAAATAAGACAGTAGTCCAAATGCTAACAATTTTTCTCCACGGATATGCATTATTTTGTTGCGCTACAACAAAATAGCCAGTTGTGACAACAAGGGCATTTACAAACACAAAACCTATCGGATATGTTATACAGGAAGCCCAGAACGATACTGGTGTATCATTCCTGGAAATAAAATTTTCGCCAATAAATATCAAGCAATGGTCAAGAACGACCATAAACATTGCCAATACTCTCAAGGCTTCTATATTAGCCAACCTGCCAACTTTTCCAGCCATGCCCTTGCTTATCTGCCCTTATACATATCATCATAGTATTTCTGATAATCACCAGAAGTAACATTATCCATCCACTCCTGATTATCCAGATACCAACGAACTGTTTTTTCTATACCCTCTTCAAAAGTAAGGCTTGGCAACCAACCCAATTCGCGATGCAACTTATTGCTGTCGATCGCGTATCTAAGGTCATGACCCTTTCTGTCCTCAACATAAGTAATTAAGCCAAGCGACTCACCTTCCTTATTACCGAGCATGCGGTCAACAATCTTTATCAGCAGTTTAACAATATCAATATTCTTCCATTCGTTGAAACCGCCAATATTATATGTTTCAGCAACCTTCCCTTCATGGAAAATCAAGTCAATTGCTCTTGCATGGTCAACAACGTAAAGCCAGTCACGGACGTTCTCTCCCTTTCCATAAACAGGAAGCGGCTTCTTATGGCGAATATTATTAATAAACAATGGTATAAGTTTTTCCGGGAACTGGTATGGACCATAGTTATTGGAGCAGTTCGTAACAATTACAGGCATGCCGTAAGTATCATGAAAGGCTCTCACAAAATGGTCAGAACTCGCCTTCGAAGCAGAATAAGGGCTATGCGGATTATACTTAGTTGTTTCAACAAAAAATTCTTCTCCGTAAGGGCCTTTACCTTCTTCATTGCCTGCTGGATTTGTCATTTCTAATGCTCCATATACCTCATCTGTTGAAATATGATAGAACATTTTACCCTCATACCTTTCAGGAAGCGACTCCCAATAATTTTTCGCAGCCTGAAGCAACGACAAGGTGCCAAGAACGTTTGTCTTTGCAAAAGTAAATGGATCCTTAATAGACCTGTCAACATGACTTTCTGCTGCAAGATGAATAATTCCCGTTACATTAAATTTTTTCAAGATTTCGGAAACCACTTCAAAATCGCATATATCAGCTTTCTCAAAGTAATAATTCTCGCAATCTTCAATATCTTTTAAATTCGCCAAATTTCCGGCATAAGTCAACTTATCAAGATTGATAATCTTATACTCCGGATATTTATTTACAAACAAGCGGACAACATGAGAACCGATAAAACCGGCACCTCCAGTAATTACAATACTCTTCATAGTTTTATGCCAATAATAAGTTATTTATACAACGCAATACGGAATCTTTCCAATATGGAATTTCAATTCCAAAAACCGCTTTAATTTTTGTCTTGTCAAGCACCGAAAAACTTGGTCTTGCCGCCTTTCTGGGAAACTCTGAAGTATGGCAAGGAGAAATCTTGCAACCAGTGTTTCCTGCTATTGATGCAATTTCTTTAGTAAAATCATACCAAGAGCAAACGCCCTCATTTGTATAATGATATACCCCGTTGCGACCTTCAAACTTTCGATTTTCAACAATATCAAAAATTGCATCAGCAAGGTCCCCTGCATAAGTTGGAGTTCCAATCTGGTCAAATACAACATTCAAACTTTCCTTTGTTGAAGTCAGATTTAACATGGTTTTGACAAAGTTATTACCATATTCGCTATAAAGCCAGGCTGTTCTGATAATAACATACTTACAGCCAGATGATTTTACAAATTCCTCACCTTTCAACTTTGTTACACCATAAACGCCTAACGGCATAGTTTCTGCATCTTCTGTAAAAGGGACATTGGCAGTATTTCCCCCAAACACATAATCTGTAGAAACATGCACGAGCAAACCGCCAACACTGTTCATAGCAGTAGCAAGATTACCAACAGCATCTGCATTGATTGATTTTGCAGTATCCGCATCATCTTCAGCCCTGTCAACATTCGTATATGCCGCGCAATTGATAACCGCTTCAATGGCGTTCCTATTCACATAATCAATAACCGCCTCAGAATCGGTAATATCCAATTCTGCAACATCTGTGAAGAAATATTTATCTTTTGATTCATTGGACTTCAGTCTGATATGGTTTCCAAGTTGACCGTTAGCCCCTGTTACAAGTATATTCATAATCTAAGACCTAATTCTTATTTTTTCCATAATCATATTCTTTACACGCTTATAAAGAACCGTTGCAAATATAGGCAATAATAAGCCAGCAAAAGTATAAATTATGAAAAAACAACTGTTATGTTCCAAAATAATTGGGAAATCGGATAATTTCTCCAAAGGCAAGCCATAAACAAGAACCTTTGCAAAGTCAACAATCTTGAATGCGAGAAACTGCATCAACAAAATTGACATTATGTAATCTCCAATTTTCGACAAGACCTTAATGAGCCAGCCTTTTTCAGATAAACAATGACATAAAATGAAAGTTCCTACTACACCCAAAAGCAATACAAAAAAAAGTCATGAATGTGCCAGTTTACCGAATTGAAATTATCCGTATAACTTATAGAGATTACTGCAAGAATAGCAAAGTGCAACATCGCCAGCGATTTCTTTAACAAAACATGGTAATTTACGTTAGAAAACGTATATACTAAAAAGAAATACGCCATAGTAAGTAATATCGGCCATCCAACCGTTGGAATCAGATAAGGAAAGCTTTACAAACACGCACCATTGCAAAGCCCTTAACTGCCGAAAATATCACAATTAAATATATAAATCTTCCGAATAATTGAAATCTGGTTCTGTTTCTGAGAATTTTTTTCTGTTTAAATCTTTTTCTGAGAGAATCGCCTTTGTTAACGGTATTCTCCAATCAATGCCCAATTCATCATCTATCGGATAAAAACCGCCTTCGCTCTGAGGTGCATAAAATTCATCACATTTATACTGGAAAACAGCAACATCTGACAGCACCGCGAAACCATGGGCAAATCCTTTAGGTATAAAAAACTGCAAATGGTTTTCTTCTGAAAGTTCTACGGCAACATGTTTTCCGTACGTTGGACTACCTTTTCTAATATCGACAGCAACATCAAGTACGCGACCACGAACACAACGGACCAATTTACTTTGTGTATATGGCATCTTCTGGTAATGAAGCCCTCTCAAGACGCCGAACGACGACATTGACTCATTATCCTGAACGAATTTTATCGGTCTAACTTTTTCATCAAACTCGCGCTGAGAAAATGATTCAAAGAAATATCCCCTCGCATCTTCAAAAATTCGCGGTTTCAGAATAACAACTCCTTCTATTTCTGTTTTAATAACTTCCATTAATCCAAGTTTTTTCTGCCTGTAACATCCAACTCATTTACTACCTTCAGCAGATATTTTCCATACTGGTTTTTTAACATTGGCTGAGCCAATTCTATCATTTTCTCTTTAGTTAGCCATCCCTTACGGTAAGCAATACCCTCAAGGCAAGCGATTTTCAAGCCTTGACGCTTCTCAATAACTTCTACAAAGATAGAAGCCTCGGCAAGTGAGTCATGCGTTCCTGTATCAAGCCAAGCAAATCCACGTCCCAATGTAGAAACTTTCAACTCCCCATCTTCCAAAAACTGCTGATTAACGGCAGTTATCTCTAACTCACCACGAGCCGATGGTTTGATTTCCTTGGCAATTTTAACTACCTTGTTTGGATAGAAGTACAAACCAACTACCGCATAATTAGATTTAGGATGCTCAGGCTTTTCTTCTATAGAAAGGCATTTCCCATTCTCATCAAACTCTGCAACGCCATATCTTTCTGGGTCATCAACCCAATAGCCAAAAACTGTTGCACGTTTTTTTTCTTCCGCGTCGGCAACAGCCTGGCACAAAATCTTGCTGAAACCCATTCCATGGAATATGTTATCGCCAAGGACAAGACAGACAGAATCGTCACCAATAAATTTCTCGCCTATAATAAAGGCCTGTGCCAATCCATCAGGGCTTGGTTGCTCTGCATATTCAAAAACAACACCATAGTCAGAACCGTCACCAAGCAAACGCTTGAACGCAGGTAAATCCTGCGGTGTTGATATAATGAGTATTTCTCTAATTCCAGCAAGCATCAGAACCGAAATTGGATAATAAATCATCGGCTTGTCGTAAATAGGAAGCAATTGCTTGCTAACGCCTTTTGTTATTGGATACAGACGTGTCCCTGCCCCTCCTGCCAATACTATTCCCTTCATTGTTATTAATTATCTGTAGAATTATCATTCCCATAACCATAGCCATAACCGTAGCCATAGCCATACTTTCTGCCTGCCAGATTATTGTGATCTGCACCATTTAAGATAACGCATAAGTTCTTATATGTTTTTTCTTTATAGAACTTATCAATTCTTGACAATGACGCTCTCTCAAAAAGCCCTACCCTAACAACAAAGAATGTTGCGTCAACATATGCATTAATAATTTTAGCATCTGCAACTACATCTATTGGAGGACAGTCTATAAATATGTAGTCATAGCGCTCTTTTAACTGCCTTATAAGAGTACCAAATCTCTCGTCAAACAGCAATTCAGCAGGATTAGGAGGCAATTTTCCAACAGGTATCAAGTCCAAATTACTTATATTGTTAATATCTTTTATAAGAATATTTTCCAAAGATTCCTTACCAGCAAGGTAACTTGAGATACCTACCTTAAAACTACCGAAAGTTGAACTTAGACTTCCTTTTCTCATATCAAGGTCTATCAAGCAAACTTTCTTATTCTTTATTGCAAAAGCCACAGACATATTTGATGAAATAAAGGTCTTACCACTATTCGGATTGCCAGAAGTAAACATCATTACATTTGCACCATCACAAGAATGCTCCAAGAACTCTATATTTGAACGTATGACACGGAATGCCTCATTTATAATATTTCGAGTATTACTTTTAACGACAATTCCAACAGATTCTGGCTTCCGCTTCCTAAATAACTTTCTAAAAATTTTGTTCAAACCGCTAACAGATTTGCCAACTAACGGAATTTCCCCTATATATGGAGTTGTCAAACCTTCTATATCCTTGACTCCTCTTACCTTTGAATTCAAATTTTCTTCTACGAAAATATAAACAATCGGAATAAGCATGCCCATAGCAAAAGCCACTAAGAAAATATTTTTCTTGACTGGTGCTGAAGGGGCTTTAGTACCAATTGGGGGCGTTACTACCCTTATTTTTGCAGTTTCGAATGCTTGCGACAACTGATTTTCTTCTTTCTTTTGCAATAGATAAAGATACAACGCTTCCTTAACTTTCTGCTGGCGCTCAACAGAAAGCAAATACTTAGCTTGCTCCGGACCGTCGGCTAATTTCTGAGAAGTCTTACGTTCTTCTTTTTCCACATCATTAATCTGCGTCTTTATCGTCACCTTATAGTTAGAAAAGGCTTTTGCTATTGCATCACGCATAATTGCCAATCTACTGTCCATTTCCACAGCTAAAGGATTAGTTTCACTACTGTTAGAAACTATTGTAATTCTTTCAAGAAGCAATTTATTATATTCAGAGATTTGTCGTTCAATGCTCATATCTGCAATACCTGCGTTTGACGGTATCAACTGGTTTTTGTTTTTGCTATCACATATATAGTCATAAATATATTGTGCAATTGACATCTGCGTATTTAACTCAACCAATTTTGCATCATTTTTCGCTGACTGATTCATATATAGACCAGAAGCAGCCGCGACATCTGGCATTCTTTTGGCACTCTTAAAAGACGAAATATTCTGGTCAACAACCCCTAATTCTTGCTCAATAACAGCAAGCCGTTCATCAATAAATTCCGACGAATTCTTTGCCTTAATATTCTTATCTGCCTCCCATTTCTTATTATAAACAGTCATCAATGTATTAACAATATCTTCAGCTCGCTCTGCACTGGTATCGCTATATGAAACATTGATGACGGCAGACTTATCGTCATTCTGTTCAACCTTCAACGGACTTGTAAATGCAATTCCTGCATCATAATACGTGCAGCGGGAAACAATCATTGCCTTTGAATAGTCGAATTCCTTCATCAAAGCATCATAATACTCAGTTTTAGAGAATACCATTTCACCAACAGGAGTCTTTACCTTTTCACCTAAGCGAGCCTTAACTTCAACCTCGTTAAGTTCCTCTCCAACAGCAAAATGAGAAAGTACCAAACTGCCGTCTTCCTTTAAATTAACAAGGAAAGCAAGTTCGCTATCTGATTTGTCTGCAAAATCAACCTTTACAGGCAAATTCTTTCCATAAAGGGACTTGTCATAAAACCTTCCCTCAAGAGAATAACGAACATTCAAACCTAATCTCTTAACAACATCAACCATTAGCGATGGTGATTCTAACTGAACCATCTCACTATATCCATTAGTTGACTGATTTGCAAGACCAAGATAGGAGAAAGATGTACCAATAGCACTTGACAAACTCGACTCACCAGTAAATTCATTCTTGAAAATGATAGATGCTACACGCGTATATGTTGGGGGAGTTTTTAGAATATAAAAAATACCTAACCCTATACAGCAAACTATTGACAACACGAACAAATACCATTTAGACAAACTTAAATAAAAAATGTCCTGTATTTTAATAAAATCATTGGTTTGTACCAAATCTGCCTCTTCCTTTTGTGAAACCATAAATATTTTATTGTTAATTTTTTCTTAATATAAAGATTTGATTAGAAATAGCGATGCTTAGAAAACAATATATTATAACATCAAAAGCCAGCAAGATATTAACATTAATAAAATTGCTTGCAATAATGTTTATTGATGTCAGAATTAAAGAAACAGTAACAATAGTAATTAACGCTGCATGCTGCGTTAATCCTGCCTGCAACAATCTGTGATGTATATGGTTATTGTCCGGAAGAAATAATTTCTTTTTCTCTTTTATCCTGACAAAAATAACTCTAACGACATCAAAACATGGAACAATAACAGGAGACAAAGCTTTAACTGTAAGATTGCCTATACCTTCTTCCTCCATTTCAGAATCAATTATTATCCGCAATATAACAGCACTAATTATCAAACCTATTGTTAATGACCCTGTGTCACCCATGAAAATTTTCTTTTTCTTACTTGGATCTCCAAAAACATTAAAATAGAAAAACGGAATTAGAACACCAACAGATGTAAAACAGATCAAAGAAAATAAAATATTTCCATAAACGACAAAAGATATCCCATATAGAAACAAAGCGACCATAGAAAGACAAGAGGCAAGGCCGTCAATTCCATCAATAAGATTGATTGAATTAACAACAAAAACCACAAAAACTACAGTTAGCGGGTAACCAATATACCTAGGCAATTCGTTAATCCCAAACAACCCATGTAAGTTAGATATCCATAAACCGGAAGCAACGAGCAAACATGCAGCTATTATCTGGACGACAAATTTAGCATAAAAGTTTACTCTAACCAAGTCATCAGCAATACCAACAAGATACACCAAAAGAGAAGCACATAATATTCCTGACAATATAACTATTTCACCAAACGCCATATCGCGAAATGATTCACCGGGGAAAACAGAAATATTAAAACCAGCAATAAAAAAAATCGAAAACAGGATAACTGGGCCAAAAGCAATGCCACCTAAACGAGGTACAGCGCCACAATGAATCTTCCTTTCAGAGTCAACCTCATCAAAAAGTTTCTTTCTAAAAGAAATCAACAGTATGCGCGGGATTAGTACCCCTGCCAGGATACAACTCAAAAGCATTGCAACAGAACTATCTAATATATAAAACCAAATATCCATTTTAGCAATTACAATAAAGAAGAATATCCTTATTATGTAAAACAAGCACTAACTGATTCATTTACGTCTGCAAAGTTACAAAAAACAAAGTAATTATAGCCTTACAAATAACAACACTTTAATACTTGGCATGTCATCACAAAGACGCAATAAAATCCCGCATAATTGGCTTCAGACCACTAAAGAAGCACTCAACTGCAATAACCATCAAAATAAGGCCCATTAGCCTCATCATAACATTATTACCAGTCTCGCCTAATATCTCCAATAACTTTGTCGAGGCCTTTAGAATTAGATAGGTTATCAAAAATACAAGCACTATCGTGGAGATCAAAATAATCATCATTGTTGTGTCCGTCGCTTCTTCCATAAGAACTATCCCATTTGCAATAGCCCCGGGACCACACAAAATCGGTATTGCCAATGGAGTTACAGTAATATCGTTAGCATAGTCTTGAATTTCTGTTTCAGTAGCCTTCACTGGTGTAAACCTTGCCTGAAGCATGTCAAACCCTATCTTGAAAATTACTATTCCGCCAACAATACGAAAGCCATTTGTTGACAATCCAAAGAACTTGAATATGAACTGTCCGAATACAGTAAAAGCAATCATTACAAAAAATGCAACAATAATCGCTTTTTTCAATACTCTCGATCTTTCTTTCTCATCGAAATTTTGCGTTAACGTCAAAAACACCGGCATAGTACCCAAGGGATTCGCCAATGTTAGAAAAGACGTAAAGCAAAGCATTGCATATACAAAATAAGTGTTATCCATAATTTTAAAAAAAGATGGCAGAGAATAAATTTTACACCCCTGCCATCAATATAAGATCCACATCAAAGAGGCGATGAAACTCCGAAAATCAGGATTTGAGTTTTCTCCCTCCTTTGTAATCCTCCGGTTTTGCAACATCCTAATGGATTGAGGCCCGCCATTAGAGAAAGAAATCGACTCGGCATTTCATAAAATTTGATGAGCTCCCAAGCTGCTTTGATGTGGTTATTTTCTCTCTCCTGTATTGCAAATATAATACAGTTTTTTTTATTAACCAAATTTTCTGGCAATAAAAAAAGCCCCAATTAAGGGGCTTTTTATTAAAACGCTATTTGATTAAGCATTCTTTACTTTCTCAACTATTGCCTTGAAAGCTGCTGGATTATTCATTGCGAGGTCAGCCAATACTTTACGGTTGATTTGGATGCCTGCTTTGTGAATAAGACCCATAAGTTTAGAGTAAGACAAGTCTTCAAGACGAGCGGCTGCATTAATACGTTGAATCCACAATGCGCGGAAATTGCGTTTTTTGTTCTTGCGGTCGCGATAAGCGTAAGTAAGACCTTTTTCCCAAGTGTTCTTAGCAACTGTCCAAACGTTTTTACGGCAGCCGTAATAACCTCTTGTGAGTTTCAAAATTTTCTTTCTCTTAGCTCTTGATGCTACGTGATTTACTGATCTTGGCATTTTCTTTTCTTTTTTTGGATGTTAGCGGCACATGCTCTTATATGCTAAGCATCCGGTTAATAATTCAATTAAATCTCTGTAATTAAAAGTCAAAAACCGCACATTAAATTGCTAACAAAGCACGGATGTTACCGCTGTCAACAGTTGCCGCTGTTGTAAAGTGGCGTAGGTTTCTTTTTTGCTTTTTAGTCTTCTTTGTCAAGATGTGACTTTTGTAAGCATGTTTTCTTTTAATCTTTCCTGACCCGGTAAGAGCGAATCTTTTTTTGGCACCGGAATTAGTTTTAACCTTTGGCATTTTTTTGTTTTTTAAATTACTATTTGATTTATATGCTTAAAGCACTTTATTTTGTCACTTTCTTTGGTGTAAGCATAATTATCATACGCTTACCTTCCAAAACAGGCATTTGCTCCACTTTGCCATACTCTTCCAAATCATTTGCAAATCGAAGCAACAGAACTTCTCCTTGCTCTTTGAAGAGAATAGAGCGGCCTCTAAAGAAAACATAGGCTTTTACCTTTGCTCCTTCTTTCAAGAAACCAACAGCATGCTTCAACTTGAAGTTATAGTCATGCTCATCGGTCTGAGGTCCGAATCTGATTTCTTTGACAACGACCTTCGTTGACTTCGCCTTTTGTTCCTTTAGCCTCTTCTTCTGCTGATACAAGAACTTTTGGTAATCCAAAACCTTGCATACTGGAGGATTCGCTGTTGGCGAAATCAATATCAAATCTAATTCTTTTTCGTCTGCAATAGCCAATGCATCATGTAATGAATAAACTCCTTGCTCTACATTGTCGCCAACAAGACGAACTTCCTTTGCACGGATATGCTCATTAATAATGAATGCGTCTTTATTATTGCCGCCTTTATTATCTTTTTTTTGCAGGTTCTGTCTTTGCCCTGCTCCAAGTGGTGTTTTTGCCATTAAATAATGTTAATAGTTTGTCATTTCCTCAATCTCTCGAGCGAAATTCTCGGCAAAGGTAGCAATTTTTACTGAACCCTTGTCACCTTCACCTTGTTTTCTTACAGAAATTTCACAATTATTAACTTCCTTTTCACCAACAACGAGCATGTAAGGGATACGTTTCAATTCATTGTCGCGAATCTTCTTACCTATTTTCTCGTTACGGCTGTCAACGGTTGCTCTAATTCCTTTCTCTGCAAGTGTTCTGCGAACTTCGTCGGCATAATCATTAAACTTCTCACTGATAGGAAGGATAACAGCCTGTTCTGGTGACAACCATATTGGAAGATTGCCTGCAGTGTGTTCAAGAAGCACAGCAACAAAACGCTCCATTGACCCAAATGGCGCACGGTGAATCATCACTGGGCGGTGCTTTTGGTTGTCAGAACCTGTATATTCCAGTTCGAAACGCTCTGGCAAATTGTAGTCAACCTGAATTGTTCCCAATTGCCAACGTCTGCCTATTGCGTCCTTAACCATAAAGTCAAGTTTCGGGCCATAGAAGGCTGCTTCTCCATATTCGATTCTTGCCGGAAGGCCTTTTTCTTCACACGCTTCGATAATTGCCTGTTCTGCCTTGTCCCAGTTTTCTTCTGAACCGATATATTTTTCTCTATTCACCTTGTCTCTCAAAGAAATCTGCGCTTCAAAGTTTTCAAATTTCATTGAGCGGAAAACGATAGAGATAATATCCATAACTCTCAAGAATTCATCCTTCACCTGGTCTGGACGACAGAAGATATGGGCATCATCTTGAGTAAAACTTCTAACACGAGTCAATCCGTGCAATTCACCGCTTTGCTCGTAACGGCATACTGTACCGAATTCTGCAATTCGTAAAGGAAGGTCTCTGTATGAGTGCGGTGTATTCTTAAAGATTTCACAGTGGTGAGGACAGTTCATCGGCTTCAAGAAGTACTCTTCGCCTTCTTCAGGAGTATGAATCGGTTGGAATGAATCCTTACCATATTTTGCATAGTGACCAGATGTTACATATAGCATTTTGTTGCCAATTGGCGGAGTGATAACTTCCTGATACTCGTAACGGCGTTGGATTTTGCGCAAGAACTCTTGCAAACGCAATCTCAACTCGGTTCCCTTTGGCAACCACAATGGAAGACCTTTTCCCACTTTCTCTGAGAACATGAAAAGTTCCATTTCTTTACCAATCTTTCTGTGGTCACGTTTCTTAGCCTCTTCGAGCATTACCAAATACTCGTCAAGCATTTTCTTTTTAGGGAAAGAAATACCATAAACACGCACCAACTGATTACGTGTCTCATCACCTCTCCAATATGCACCCGCGAGTGACAAAATCTTTACCGCCTTAATTGATGCAGTTGTTGGTATATGCGGGCCACGGCAAAGGTCTGTAAACTGACCTTGAGTATAAGTAGTTATCTTACCGTCTTCCAATTCAGAAATCAATTCGCATTTGTATGTCTCGTTTCTGTCGCCGAACATCTTCAATGCGTCTTCCTTGGAGATTTCTTTTCTTACTACAGCTTCTTTTTTGGATACAAGTTCTGCCATCTTTGCTTCAATCTTTGCAAAGTCTGCACTGGTGATAACGTTTTCTCCCGGGTCGATATCATAATAGAAACCGTTCTCAATAGCCGGTCCGATACCAAATTTAACGCCTGGGTACAATTCCTGCAACGCTTCTGCAAGCAAGTGTGCAGACGTGAATGCATGCTTGCCTTCTGGGTCATCCCACTTGTACAATTTCAATTCGCCGTCACCTACAATTGGACGTGTCAAATCCCACTCTTCTCCATCGACTGTTGCTGCCAATACGTCTTGTGCAAGTCGATTACTGATACTTTCTGCAATTTGCAACGGAGTTGTTCCTTCTTCAAATTGCTTGATACTTCCGTCTGGAAACTTAATATTCATAATAATTTTCTGTTTTAATCATTGCATAAATACAACGAACGCATGATTCGGTTGCAAAAGTAACCAAATATCTGTAGTTATGGAATTTTTTCCTCGTTTTTTTGTTATAATTATCTATTTTACTCTAAAATAGACATATAACTCTAATTTCATACGCCTATCTTCGGCGACTCATACGCTTGAGTACGTTATACGACGACATTATACCCAACTCGCCTGCCTTGCTTAAATCACGGACACCTTTTTCCATATTACCCAATTGGAAATACGCAATACCCCTGTTGTAATATGCAACACCAAAATCAGGACGTACCTCAATTGCTTTGCTAAAACAAGATATTGCTGAGGTAAAATCATTACGCTTCAAATATATATTACCTTTATTATAGTAAGCATATACCAGATTTGGCGATAATTCAACAACCTTGTCAAGATCTTTCAACGCCAGTTCTGTTTCATGTCGCTCCATCTGCATCTGCACTTCCGCTGACTTCTTTCCTTCTTGTTCAGCAGCACTTACTAAGCTTTTTTCATAGCGTGCCATTGCTCTTGCAAAATAAGCCAGAACAAAACCAGGACTCAGATCGATTGCCCTATCCAAATCTGCTATTGCACTGTCATAGTTTTTAACAAGAGAGTAGCTTATAGACCTTCCAAAATAGTCTATAGGCTTTTTATTGGAAGAGCTAAGCAAACTTGAATAATGACGAATCAAGCCAAACTGCAATTTTATCTGCTCTTCTGTCATCGCCACAGTTGAATTGGTTATATAGAGTTTGTCTCTAAGATAATTGCTTGCGTTAACCTCGTCAAGTTCTTTCTGAGAATATGAATCAACCCTCAAATCAGTCAGTTTGTCATAATATGTAAGGATATATACATCCTCATAATCAACTGATGCGTTATAGTTCTGCACCTTGCCGCGATACTTGTTATCATACTCTGGCTTAACTGTATTATCACTTTCAACAGTCACAAGGCTCCTGAATTTCTTGGCAATTTCATCCTCTTCGCTTTGCTTATCTTCCTTGAATGGGTCACCATTATTGTTCTTGTTATTAGCCATCAACTTGCGGGAATAGTTATAGTCTGCTTCTCCTGCCTTAACATTTCCCATTAAACGCTTGCACTCGCTCCTTGCATAATAAAGCATTGCCATTTCAGGATATTTCTCAATCATCCTGTTAAGGTCAGAAATGGCTTTTGAGTACTGACGGGTCTTCTGATACAGCACTGCCCTATTGTAAATAGCCATATAGTTATCTGCATTACGGTCGATAACAAAGGAGAAATCATCAATAGCCTTATTGTTATCCTCAACCTCCATTCTCAGCAAACCTCGGTTCAAGTGGGCTGCTATATTGTAAGGGTCAAGACTGATTGCATAGTCAAAATCTGACATTGCACCAAAATAGTCATCTAACTGATATTTCAAAAACGCCCTGTTGACAAACAAATCTGCTTTCTTAGGCTCCAATTTTATTGCCTGTTCCAAATCTCCCAACGCTGATGAAAAGTCTGATTTTGTCTTTATCAAAATATCCGCACGGGCTATATAGGCATCGGTATTATTCTGATTTAATTCGAGGACTTTGCCTATCTGGTTAAGCGCAGAAACTGTATCTCCTTTCTCAAGACTGAGAAAAGCCAAACCAAGATACCCATTATCGTATTTTGGATAATAGTCAATAAGAGTTTCAAACGTTTTCTGCGCATTGTCATAATCTTTGATATTCTGCTGAGCCACTGCCTTATTCAAAAGAAAAATCTGGTTTTCCGGCAAGTATTTCAACCCGGCATCGTAATCCTCAATCGCCAAACTGTCTTTTTTCAGAGTCTGACGGGAAATACCACGTACTTGATAAGCATCAATAATAAATGGATTTCTCTCAATTGCCAACGAGCAATCGGCTTCTGCACCACGATAATCTTCTAGATAGAATTTGGCAACAGCACGGTAAAAATATGGATCTGCCAAATAAGGCTTTATCTTTATAACTTCATTAAAATACTGGATTGAAAGCAGATAGTCCTCAAAATAGAGGGCATTACGCCCGATTGTAAGGACTTGCTCCGTATTGATTTGTGAATGTGCTCCAAAAGGAGAAAAAGTAACAAGCAAAACAATTAAATAGTTTTTTATATGAGTTATTATATTTTGCATTTTTCCAATTTTTACCACAAAAATAACTCAAAAAGATTTAGAAACCACCCATTGGACAAAATTTATGAACAAAAAGGCTGTTTTTTAAACTTTTTAATATTAATTTTGTTACCCAAAATATAGGAATAATTGTTTTGTTTGTTTTAAGTTAATTGTTATGGAGCATGTAGTTATTATTGGAGGAGGGTTTGCAGGTATAAATCTTGCAAAAAAATTAGACAAAAAGAAATTTAAAGTAACCATCATTGATAAGAATAATTTTCACAGTTTTCCTCCGTTATTTTATCAGATTGCCTCATCTGGCCTTGAGCCGAGTAGCATTTCCTTCCCATTTCGCCGAGAAATGCGCAAATTGGAAAATGCAAATTTCCACCTGGGGCAAGTAACAAATATTGATACTGATAAAAAATTAATTTCTACTCAATTTGAGGAAATTGCATACGACAAACTTGTTATTGCAACAGGTACAACAAACAACTTCTTCAACTCTCCAGAACTTAAGGAGAAAGTTCATACACTTAAATCAACAGCAGAGGCAATCCGCCTAAGAAACGAAATTCTTGACAGACTGGAAAGGGCATGCGTTACAACTGACAAAAAGCGCAGACGCGAACTGCTAAGTTTCGTCGTTGTTGGTGGTGGCCCTACAGGTGTAGAAATTGCGGGAGCCTTAGGTGAAATGAAAAAATATATTCTCAAAAGAGAATATCCTGAAATTGACAAGGACGACGTTAGAGTTATACTCGTTGAAGGAACTGACAGATTTCTAAGAACGATGAGCCAGAGAGCATCGGATGACGCAGTCACTTATTTGGGTCACTTGATGATTGAGACTCGCCTTAATTGCCTTATGAAATCGTACGAGAACAATATCTTGCACCTATCAAATGGGGAGGATATATATTGTGAGACTCTTATTTGGACAGCAGGAGTTACCGGTAACATCATTAAGGGTTTGCCTGAGGATTCTATTGGCAGAGGAAACAGATTTATTATCGATGAAAGTTTCTGCATAAAGGGCATAAAAGATGTTTACGCTATCGGCGACGTTGCAATGCTTAACGACAACGATTATCCAAACGGTTATCCGCAAGTAGCACAAGTTGCTATTCAGCAGGCAATATACCTTGCTAAGGAACTAAACGGTTCTTCAAACAAGGCTCCATTCAAGTATATTGACAAAGGCTCTATGGCAACAATCGGTAGGAACAGAGCAGTTTGCGACTTAAAGTTCTCATACCTTTACGGCCGTCCGGCTTGGCTTACTTGGATGTTTATCCACCTTATTTCAATATTAGGCATGAGAAATAAAGTTAATGTGCTAATCAACTGGATTTGGGCTTACATATTCTATACAACGTCGTTAAGGCTATTGATTAGACCTGTTAAATATCCGATACGAAAGCATTGGATTGACGACTAAAAAAGTTCTTTTATTAGAACTTGCACAAAAATAATAGCGGAGAGTAAACTCCGCTATTATTTTTGTTATTGATTATTTATTTCTTCTTTTTGCCGAAAGTCTTTTCAATTTCGGTTTCCGCCCTTTCAATACTCTTCGGGTCATCCTTGTCGATTCCATACTTTTCTGCAGGCGGGATTACCAATTCCATACCAACAACGAGATTGTCAGGATCTTTAATCCTATCTTTATTTTCCAAATAGATATAAATCCAGAAAATATAGTGATCATAATATTTCCGTGATATATTGCTAAGGTATGAAGATTTGTTTTTCACCTTATATATAACCGGCTCTACTTTCTTAACAGAATCCTCGCTAACAACAGCAGTGTCTGGTTTTACCGTATCAGTAGCAACCGCCACTTCCTCAAACGGTGCGATACTGTCAAAACCGACATTATCTGGCTCGCTAAAATTAATATAGCCTGACCAATTCATAAAACAGGTTACCGCAATCGTTACTGCAATACCAGCCAAAACGCCATATACAAACATTTTCCAATCGCGCTTTGGCTCATCATATTCGTACGCATAGTCCTCGCTTAGCGCTTCTTCATGAGACGTTTCAGTTGATAGCACATAATCTGGAACGGGCGGTACCTCAACCTCTTTCTTCTCTTGCTGTTCAAGGTCTTCTGGTATTGCCGGAGGCTCTTGTGAAAGTGTCTCTTCCTCTTCGGGCTTAGCCCTGTCCTCTTCAGGCACTGGAGGAGGCAAAATATCGTCTTCAATCTCCTGCTCTGACATTTCAACAGAAGGCACAGGCTCTTCTGCTTCTTCCGGCAAAGGCAATTCCTCCTCAGCTTGAGTTTTTTCATCTTCTAAAGCCGATTCATCGCTATATTCATCGTCAAGTTCAACTGGCTCAAAGCAATCAAACGCATAGTTAACATCCTCCGCCAACTTCTTTTCGGGAACAAATTTTATATCTCCATTCTCTACATAAAACTCTCCGATACCAGGGATAGCGACTTTCTCTCCTTTTTCAAGACGCTCTGCAACAAGGGCAAGCAACTCTTTCAAGAAAGATTCAGTTAAAGGTTGCGAAGTATTGGTTGACTTGGCAAGCATTCCAACCAAATCATTAAAAACGACTATATTACTCATTACCCTCTCCTTTCTCCGCTAATTTTGCTTTAAGAATAGAACTCTGCTCAAACGCCACCTCTACCTTAGGCGGATACAGCATTCTTTTGCCCGTCTGACTATCTACAGCAATATACTCGTCTGACTTTTTTGCAATAAATTTTCCAAAGCCAGGCAAAGCAACATTCTTAGACTCTGACAACAAATCCTTGACCAAGTCCGCAAAACCTTTCAGCAAAACGTCAATATCCTTGCCGTCTCGCTGCAATCTATTTGATAATTCCTTTGATAAATCCAATTTTTCCATATACCTATCACGGTGTGTTACAAAGCATTAAACAGCACTACAAATCAAAAATATTTCCTATTGGCAATGCCACTTTTTGCTATTTACAAAATTACGCAAAAACCAACCCAATACAAAATAAATTCCAATGTTTTTATTATAAGGAATCATGCCACCCCCTCAGGAAAGAAATAATTCACCATACAACCACTGTCCACTACTACCTATATACTATCCCTACCATCAAAGTTTCGGCACTCTGTGAGTAATCCAAAGTGCCGAAACTTTATTATCAATTTGCAGTATTACAAAATCACTTTATGCACTGTGCCTGCAACGCGGACAATGTAAATACCTTCCGCTACCGGAATCGTTGTTTCCATTCCGCCGTAAACGCACTGTCCACTGAGGCTATAAACCTCTACCCGCTCGCCATCGGCTCCGCTGACTTCAATAGCACACCTTTGACTACGACATTAATTCCAACAGACTCAATGCCATCTACGCCACCATCAGGAAATACGCCGGTTTCTATAATATTTGCGAAATTTCCTCATGGTTCAACAGCCTTATAGGCACCAATACTACCATTGGGAATATAAAGCGTTCCGCTTAAAGTCTTGGAATCAAACATGGAATATCCAGCCGTTGGAGGTGTAACTGCTTTGCAATAAACGCTTTTCGAACCTGAGCATCCTTGAAATGCCAATTCTCCAATCGAAGTGACATTATATTCAATAGAATTATAAAGAACCTTCGATAGGATTATGACAACACCACTATATGAAGATGGAATTCCAGGTTCATTCTCATAAGTTACCGACACCTTTCTATCCGATTCGGAAATAATATTATAGTATATACCACCCACCTCAAAATCATACGCCACTGCATTAAATGTCACCAATAGCCCTACTATCAGAAACATCAATTTTTGAATTGAACTATTCATATTATCAATACTTCGGTAATTTTTAAACGAACTATTGTATATAATAATGGCGATTTAATTCCAGATGACATTATTCCTCAAATATTCACCCCATTCTTTACAACCAATAAAGATGGGAGCGGAATTGGCTTAAGTCTGTCAAAACGCATTATATCCCACTTTGGAGGGACACTAACACTTTCTTCAAGACCTATTATAAAATTTATAATAAGACTGTAAAATCAATGAGCTATTTAAAATTCTAAAATAAAAAAAGGTGCTTCTAAATGAAACACCTTGGTGACTCCGACAGGATTCAAACCTGTAACCTTCTGATCCGTAGTCAGATGCTCTA